>Ga0056124_1000011_pt1 | contig 137438 bp, 94 predicted proteins | sample WorMetHEROISLAND_2_FD_70069 | JGI IMG/M metagenome (GOLD analysis project Ga0056124, IMG submission 70069) | Marine gutless worms symbiont microbial communities from Max Planck institute for Marine Microbiology, Germany - Olavius sp. 4 HERON ISLAND | ecosystem: Host-associated > Annelida >... | reverse complement strand
AATGCATTGAGATAAGCATTAACATTGGAATAAGCCGGCCTTTAACTTCAAATTACTAACAGCTATCACTATAGTTTTCAATTTATGGCCCAAAAAGGCAATTATTAGAGGTAGCCTTAACTAATAACCTATAACCAAAAACGCCTAATTGAGCGCTTTTTTCTCAATTAGGCGTTTTTGCGTGACGGCGGTGAACTGCTTATTCTAGTTTCTAACTCGGCGTGACCTGCTAATTTTCACTGTCACCAATCTAGACCGCACTGGCAGGATCCAAATCCAGTATCGGCGGCTGTTCCAGTACGGGAAAAGTCGGCGGGGCGGTGTCCTCCGGCTCAAAGCCTTCGGCTTCATCCGACGCCCCGGTCGCCAGGGCCGTGCTGACCGCCTGAGTATTCAGGTCAACCACGGTCTCGGATTTTTCGACAACTCGTTCCGCAGCTTGAACGCTGATCCGATCGGGGCTGATCTGGGCGACCACCCGAGCCGTATCCGTTACCTGGACGATTACCGCCCGGGTATTGTTGGCCGCATTGAGCGCAGCCTGGGCCAGGGGCGGATTGTCCGTCTGCTGCGCCATAGTGGCGATGTTGGAGATCAGCAAGTTGGTTTGTTCGGCCACATTCAGGGCGGTGGAAGTCAAGAAAGCGTCGGCCGTATCGGTTGAAACTGACAGAACGTCCGAAATCACATTGGAAGTCTGTCCGGCCATGTTGAGGGTTACCAAAGCAAGCCCGGTATCGCCGGTCTTTTGAGCCACATCTGCCAACCCTAAAAGCAATCCGGCGGCGGTATTGGCCTGCTGCAAAGCCACTTTTGAAAGGTCCCCGTCCCCGCTCGCCTTAGCCTGCATCGCGGCAATTTTAGCATTTTGCAGCAGGTCACCGACATGTTCCAGCAGCGTTTCATTGTCTTCCTGTGCCAATACCGTTGCGCCGGTTAGAAACAGGGCTGCTGAAAACACATAAATGATGACCGCTGACAGGAATTTGGAATATATTGAAAGGTTATTCATGGGCGTCTCCATTGGGAATGGGTCGTCCGTAACCATGAGGTATTGTATTTATAGCATTTATAAAGCCTGCAAATCAAGCGCAATCTGGATGCCGTTAGTCACATCAAGCATCGGGTTGGGCTTTCAGTATCCCATCCCATTTATCGATGTTGCGATGAATCTCGTCTTATATAGAATGAAATAATTCCAATTATGCAGGCCGTCAATATCGATTCTTAAAAAAAGCGGGCGACTGCTTGTACAATTTATCTGTATTACGGATTTTTTATATCGGCATGGTTGCCGTAGCCGGGACCGATCGAATAGGTATCGGCGGGGCGATCACTCGAAGAGGTGCAGATCGACATAGCTGGCCAGAATTTCAGCCGAAGCTCTTGGCGGCCGCACCAGCAAATAGTGATCCACAATTGCATGGGTCAGCTCGTGGCTGAGCATGCCTTCATCCAGGTCCTTGTGGTTGACGTAAACGGCATTGAGGGAGTAGACGTACCAGGCTCGATATCTACCCGGTTTTTGATGGATGCGATAATAGTTGTCAAAAAGCTGTTCTTTGTCGCGGCAGATGTAAATTTGGACCTTGTCCATGCGTTTGTACATGCCGAGCAGTTGCTGTGCCCGTTCGAAGATGCCATCCACCTTTTTCCTGATGCTGTCATTGACACTTTCGGAATCCGGTCTGAAGAACGCTTTCAACGCACCCCAATCTTCGGTATAATAGGCAATCCTGCGGTCAAATTGTTTAAGATCTCGGTGGCTTTGGTAATTGATGACAGTGTGGCGGGTTTCAAGCCGACGCCAGTTGGTCTCCCCGGTAGCCCTCGCGGGTACCCCGACAGCCGGGCTTCCCGGGAACAGAGCCATCCAGCCAAGAAAGATGAGAGTTGCCGTTAAGAATCGCTTCAACATAACAGTGGGGAGTATCGGCATATGGGATTAACTTCTTTAGTCAACAGATTTCACATATGACCTGGGTTCGAGATGGAGATTGCGAAATCCGTCGTGCATCTACGAATGAATATACCAATATTTCTAATAGAGGCAAGCCCTTTGTTGGTCTTATTGACGTTTTTTTTCAGCTGCCCGGTCTGGGCTTAAATCGAAAGGAGTAGGGGGGCTTCACGCTCGAAGGATGGGCAGTCGGTTGGCGAAAGCGATTTCTGATTGCCGAAGACGCCGCCAAGGGCTTCGGCTGAAAACTGACAGAATAAACGTGCTAAGACTTTATAACCGTACCGGCTGCGGATTTGCGCTCCAATATGCTCGCCAGGGTTTGCGGCCCCTGCCATTGGATGATGTGAACCCTGGCAACCTTTTTTTCCAGGGCCGCGAAGGCAGATTCCATTTTAGCCACCATGCCGCCTTCGATGATACCGTCGGCAATCAGGTTTTGCGCCTCTTTAACCGCAAGTGACGCCTGGGTTCTGCCGTCAACCAGAACCCCCGGCACGTCGGTTACAAAAACCAGATCGGTGCAGCCGGCGGCGGCCGCCAGCGCAGCGGCCGCCGTGTCGGCATTGACATTAAATGAATCCCCGTTTTCATCAGCTGAGATGGGAGATATCACCGGCACCTTATCCGATTGGATGGCCCTTTCAACCGCTGCGGGATTTATCTGTTTGATTTGGCCGACAAAACCCAGGTCTCGGCCGTTTCGGGTGAGTGGCTCAACGATAAACAGCTCCTCGGTTTTGCCGGACATCCGCAGGCAGGGTACACCGTTGGCCTCCAGCCAAGCGGAAATGCGCTGATTGACGGTGCCGGACAACACCGCCTCCACGATCTTGATGTCGGCCGCCCGGGTGATCCGGATGCCGTCGATAAATTCGGTCTTGCGGCCGGCATCTTTCAGCGACCGGGAGATCTCGGCCCCGCCGCCGTGAACGATGATTACCTCTGCGGTCTTGTTGGCTTTAATCGCCTCGGCCAGTGCCCGGAAGCCCCCCTCGTTTTCGAAGGCCCGCCCGCCAATTTTAATCAATATTCTGTTTACCATTGCATCCTCGGTAAGTATTCTCGATTTTAACCCCTGACCGGAGACAAGAAACCAGGAGCCAGATTCCAGCAGCCGCATGCCAGATACCAGTGGCCGGATGCCGGTAACCGGTGACCAATAACCAGATCTCTGATGCCAGATATCAGAAGACAGAAGTCGGATGACAGAGGTCGGACGACTGAGGACAGACGTCAGAGGTCAGAAAACAGAATCCACATAGCTCTGCCTCATCTCGCTCTGCTAAGAGCCGCATTCCATATGTCCCACCCCTTACGACACGACTAGTTGTCGGGCCCCACCCCCGAATGCCGTTGGCCGAACACCGAAGGCCGTCTGTTTCACCCCGCACTCCGCATAGTGTGAGGCCCTATCAATCTGAAATCCGAAATCTAGAATCCGCAATCGATAGACCCGCAGCTCGTACACCGCAACTCGTACCCCGCAACTCGCAACCCGCAACCCGAATCCGCTACATGTTCTCCAGAACACCGATACCCAGCAGATCCAGGCCTTTTTTCAACACCACTGCGGTGGCTTTGATGAGGGCGAGTCTGGCGTTGACCAGCCGGGGGCTGCCGGCCTGGATCACTGGATGTTTATTGTAGAACTGATTAAATGCCTTGGCCGTATTAAATACGTGGACGGCAACTCGCGACGGATTGAGCTCCATTACGGCGCCTTCGACCTCGGCCGGGAACTCCATCAACTGCTGCAGCAGCTGCACTTCCTCCGGGTTGCCGAGGGTCGCAAAATCCGCCTGTTTCAGCTCCGGACCGGTGAAAGCGGCTTTTTCCAGGATCCCGAAGATCCGGGCATAGGCATACTGGCAGTAAGGGCCGGTAAAGCCATCGAAAGAAATCGATTCGGCAGGATCGAAATTGATGCTTTGGGTGGGCCGCACCCGCAGCAGGTAGAATTTAATCGCCCCGATACCGATTTTTCCCGCCCGGCGGGCCACTTCGTCGCCCGAAAGGGCGCCATCCGGGTCCCGTCGGCGGATTTCATCTTCCGCCAGATTCTTCATTTCGGCGATCAGGTCGTCGGCATCGACGATTTTTCCCTCCCTGGATTTCATCTTGCCTTCGGGCAGATAGACCATGCCGTATGACAGGTGATAGCAGTCTCTGGCCCATTCATACCCCAGGTCAAACAGTATCTGAAACAGACATTTAAAATGGTATTCCTGCTCGCTGCCGACCACATAAATGGAAAAATTCAGGTTGTGCTCTTCTATCTTCAAGATCGACGTGGCGATATCCTGGCTGATGTAAAGACTGGTGCCGTCGGGTCTCAGCACCGTGACCTTTTTAGGGTCGCCGTTTTTTTCGCGACCAAATTCTTCGGCCGGCAGCTCGAAGACGGTGTTGCCGCGCGCGTCCTTGGCAAACACCTGGGCCTCCTGACCTTTTTGGATGACATCCTTGCCAAGCTTGTAGGTGTTCGATTCGTAATAAAAAACGTCAAACTCGAGTCCGAAGTCATGATAGGTTTGTGAAAACCCCTCATAAACCCAGGAATTCATGGTTTTCCACAAATCGACCGTCCCCCGATCGCCGGCTTCCCATTTCTGGAGCATCTGCTGCACCTGGTTCTCCAGGTCGGCATCCCTGTCGGCCTCCCGGGCGAAGCGCACATACCACTTCCCGACGAAATGGTCGCCCTTGATCCCTTCGGAATCCGGCTTAGAACCATTGCCCCAGCGCTGCCAGGCGAGCATACTTTTGCAGATGTGAACACCGCGGTCGTTAACCAGGTTGGCCTTGACGACCCGATGGCCGGTGGCCTCGTACAGGCGGGCCACCGACATGCCCAAGGCCCCATTGCGCAGGTGGCCCAGGTGCAGGGGCTTGTTGGTGTTCGGTGATAGATATTCGACCATAACCCGCTTGTCATCCCCGGTAGTGGACTCTCCGTAGCTGTTCCCCCGGGCAATAATTTCCGAGCAAATATCACCGAAAAGCACCGCCGACGATATGGTCAGATTAAGATAGGGTCCTGCCGCAACCGCTTTTTGCAGAACTTCATCCGGCATTATGTTGGCAGCCAACTCTGCAGCGATTGCAGCCGGTGGTCTGCGGAATTGTTTGGCCAGCGGAAAGCAGGCTACCGCAAAATGGCCCAGGTCGGGATTCGGCGGAAATCCTATCTGTAGATCCTCGGGCGTTTGATTAAATTGTTTTTGAGCCGCTGTCGCTATTTTTTCAAGCAGCGATTCCTTCAGTTTTCGAAGTGGCATTCCGGTTTCCTTTGAAAGGGAAAATGGCATCCTCAATATAAGGCGTTGCGAAGCGTAAAAATATGACAGAAAAATGACCGACGTTCAAGAAGAATCGATCAGCTGCAGGGTGCCGCCATCGTGATCATATCATCAGAGGACAACCAAAAGAAAACACATCCAAGCCGTCAGGGCGCTAAGGTTTCAATTTATCAGTTATTTTTAATATCTGGTGGGATTAGTGAAAAAACCACAACATAATGTGGTCATTCCATTCTTGACACACAACGCTTTTTTTGCCATAGTTACCGTTTAGGATCGAATTTCAGCTCAACGATATTTGGGAGGAGAATAAAATGGAGAAATATGCCGAGCAGACCCAACAGGAATTTGAAGGATGGGATGAATTCATCAACAAACCCGTAGATGAAAAGCTGGAAGCATTCAAGCAAAACGGCCGCATTTTTGACGTCATTTATGCCCAGCAGTTTGACAGAGAATTCCTGGATTCGATGTGCAACCTGGCCGACATGATCCGGTTGCTGGCCAAAACCAAAGTGGGACAGAGCAAGCTCAGACACCTGCTGCCCCACAAGCGTGCCATGCTCTATTTTGTTCAGCCTTCAACGCGAACTTTTTTGTCTTTTCAGAATGCCTGCCACATTTTAGGGCTGGCCACTTCAGAAATCCGGGGTACCTCCACCAGTTCCGAAGTCAAGGGAGAATCGCCGGAAGACACCATTCGTACCTTCGCCAGCTATGTCGATCTGATCATTTCAAGACATCCGGAGGCCGGATTCGCCGAAAAAACCGCCTGGGTGCTCAACCAGACCGAACATCCTGTACCGGTATTAAACGGTGGTTCAGGGCCCGATCAACATCCCACCCAGGCCCTGTTGGATATTTACACCCTCGAGCGGGAATTCAGAACTATCGGCGGGATGGACGGCAAGAAGATAGCCATGGTTGGGGATTTGAAACGCGGGCGTACCGTGCGTTCTTTGAGCTATCTGATGAAAAACTATAAAGATGTCGAGCTGGTCTACGTTGCCCCGGATGTATTTAAAATGAAAGATGACATTAAGGAGTTTTTACACAAGCATCAGATCCCGTTTTATGAAACCGACGATTTCGAAAGTGTCATGCCGGAAGTCGACGCCATCTATATGACCCGGATTCAAAATGAGTATTCGGAAGATCCCACCAGCGAGGGAGAAACCTATCCGGATTTTCATTTGAGAAAAGATCATTTGTCCAAGATTCAAACCCACTGCGCCATTCTGCATCCGCTGCCCCGGCGCTATGAGATCGATATTCGCATCGACAAAGACCCGCGGGCCGCCTACTGGCGCCAGGAGCGCTGCGGCATGTGGATCCGGACCGCCTTGATTGCCTATATTTACGGCGTGGAACAGGTGATATTCGACGAGTTCTCCTAAACGCGGCCGTCTCCTCCGAGAAAGCCTGTAGTCTATGTGATAGCGGTTTCCCAGCTGCGATGAATCAATCACTAATGGTCCAATCCTGACTGGAAAGCCGCTTTTTACATCTTGGTGTCAAAGAACGCTCCGCACTCGATTAACCACCAGGCAAATTATCAGCGTTTACCTTACTTTTTGGGGAGTGTTTTCAAAACCTCAGATCGCGTCCAAAGGCCCCGCATAGCGGGATGACCTGTCTATTTTATACAATTTAATGTATGCCTCAAGGCGTGGCTTGATGAGAAAGCGCCATCCGCCTTAGATGGATGAGCATTTCAAAGAAACCCATGATGCACCTTTGAAAAATCAGATCGATGCGAATCCAGCTTTGAGGGGCAATCCGCCTCCGGTGGATTAGATGAGGTTTGGAAACCACTTCTAATTTTTTCCGTAAACACATATATTTTGAAAATAACATAGCGGTTGTCACGCATATAATTATTTGGGCTTGTAAGACCTTATATGATCTCCTGTTAGCATATCTGGCAAACGGAACCTAATTTTGACAACCGGTATAACCAGTAACAAATAACACCAGATTGAGCATTTTTACGCTCAGGCAGGCTTAAGCCTTGACAGCGGGGATGATCCGGGCCATATTTTTGGATTAATTGGAAAAAAACCGGAAGTTTTAACGGAGCGGTATCCAGCACCGCCAGGAAAACAATTATGGAATACATCGAGCCACCGCCGCAGCGAGCGCCGGACGAAAACAAAGCCGGGAAGAAATTTCGCAAAGTACTAGACAAGCCCAAAGAAGACAGCCACATTGTCATCCAGAAAGCCCAGGTCCGGGATGTGGAAGAAATCCTCGCCCTGGTCAACGGCTATGCTGCTTCCAATTTAATGCTTCCCCGGGGGCCTCAATATCTATACGAGAATATCAGGGACTTCGTGATTGCCAGCGATCCGGATGTCCCGGTGTACAGCCTGACGGAGACCCGGGAAGTATTAAATCTTTTGGTTGCCTGTGGGAGCCTGCACGTCCTCTGGGACGATATTGCCGAGATCAGGGCCCTGGCGATCCATCCGGATTACCAGCATCTGGGACTGGGCAGCAAAATCGTCGAACACATGAAAGCGGAGGCCAAAACAATCGGTATCCACCGGTTGTTTACCTTTACCCTGACTGAAGATTTTTTCAAAACGCTGGGGTTTCACAAGATAATACGCAAGGATTTGCCGCCCAAGGTCTGGGGCGAATGCAGCCGCTGCCCGAAATATTTCCAGTGCGACGAGGTCGGTATGGTTCTGGATCTCTAGCTTGAGACCTTGTAATTTCGTTGGCTGAATCAAGGCCCAGCAATATTTTTAAGGTCAGCGCATTGTTCCCGACTCTGGAATAATGGAATAGTGGAATGATGGTTTATAACCGGATGTTGTCCATCTTAATTCTATCATTGTAACGAATAGCCCAACCAAGGGGCATCTTCGGTGTCCTTTTCGAGTTGTGAACCCGACCGCCCGGAGGTTAGAACCCATTTTTCCAATATTCCAGCATTGCAACATTCCAATTGGGACAAAGATCTTTACTGGCAATCTTTAAAAAAGCGCTTGAGATTTATAGGTAGTGGATCATGGTCACGCCGGATACGCCCAACAACCTGTCAGCCGCATCGGTCGTGAATCCCGCGACCTTTTTGGGCTGCAAGATGGCCCTGGATTTTGCCGAGGCGGATGTGGATGTGGTCGTCTGCGGGGTGCCCTACGATCAATCCACCACCGGACGTCCGGGCGCGCGTTTTGGGCCGGCCTGCATCCGCAGCGCCTCGGCCAACCTGGCCTGGGAGCTTCGCCGCTGGCCCTGGGATTTTAGTGTCTTTGATATCCTCGGCATTGCCGACTGCGGTGATTTTCCGATTGACTCCGCCGCAGGAGAAGGCATGCCATCCCAGGTCCAGTCGCACGCCTCCCGGATACTGGCGCAGGATAAAACCATGCTGACCTTCGGCGGCGACCATTACATCAGTCTGCCGCTGCTGCGGGAGCACGCCAAAAAATGGGGCCCTTTGGCCCTGCTTCAGTTTGACGCGCATACCGACACCGAACGGGAACCCGATCAGTCCAACCACGGCACCGTCTTCTCAGAGGCGCAGCAGGAAGGCCTGATCGATCCCCGGCGATCGGTGCAAATAGGTATCCGCAGCGAATATCTCAAAGACCGTCACCGTTTCAGGGTTCTCGACGCGGACTGGATCATGGATCACAGTGCCGCTGATATTATCAGCGCTATCAAACAGGCGGTCGGCAACCAACCGGTTTATGTGACCTTCGACATCGACTGTTTGGACCCCGCCTATGCGCCGGGAACCGGAACTCCGGTGGTCGGCGGTTTGTCTACCGCTTTGGCGTTAAGGGTTATCCGCGGTCTGGTCGGTCTGAAATTGATCGGCATGGATATCGTCGAGGTTTCACCACCCTATGATCATGCCGAAATCACCTCCCTGGCGGCGGCCACGATCGGGCTGGAGTTTCTCTATGTCCTGGCTGCCGGTATGAAAGAGAGGATAATTTAAATGCGAAGGCTCTGGCCGGATAAACCAGGGCCCTGTAGAAAAAATTAATCACGTAAGCACGAAAGGACCGCAACACGGAAAAATTATGACCTTCGTTTCGTGCTTTTCAGCTTTCGTTTTTTCGGGCTGAAATTCGTCTCCGGCGGAGTCACAGAAAACAGATAACCGAGAACAAAGTGCCGCCCTATGAAGACCGACGAAAAACTGAACAAGCGGATTGCCTATGAGAAAATGCTGGCGGGCATTTCCGAGCGTGCCGTTGCGATCGACGATCTCGACCGATTCCTGGACGGCTCCCTGCGGCGCATGGGGGGCATACTGGATGTCAGCCGTATTTTCATTTTCACCTACCGGCCGGTGTCAGAAACCTTTGCCTGCATCTGCGAATGGGTGGCCCGGGGCATCACCTCCCTGGCAGCCTTGGATGAACTCAAAATCACCATCCCCTGGGGTACACGGCAGCTCAAGGACGGCAAGATTATCAATTATGAGAACACCCGCAACATACCGGGGGATCATTACCGCGCAAGGCTGCTGGCCGCTGATGTCAAATCCACCTTAAACGTCCCCCTGTTCATCAAGGGCGACCTTTATGGTTTTATGGGATTCGATGAATGCCGTTATCACCGCCAATGGATCGACGAGGATGTCTACATTCTGACCACCGCCGCCCAAATCATTACCCGGGCCATTGAAAACAAGAAATATGAGCAGGAGTTGGAGCAGCACCGCAGCCGCCTGGAGTCTATTTTTGCCAGCGTTCAGGACGCCATCATTACGGTGGACACCGACATGAATGTAATCGAGGCCAACAAAGCGGCGGAGAAAATATGCGGGTTTAAGCTGGATACGGGCCAGCCCTTTAGCGATTGCACCACGGAGTGCGATCAGTCCTGCCTTGAAGCGCTGAAGCAAACCTTGCACACCAGGACCACCGTCCAGGATTATCAGATTGAGTGCGGCCACCGGGACCGCAGCAAGCTGATTGCCATGGTCAACAGTTCGCCCCTGATGGACAGCGGGGGAAATTTCGGCGGGGCGGTTCTCGTGATCCGGGACATCACCCGTTTGACCCACCTCGAAAAGGAGTTGAAAGCGCGTCATCATTTTCAAAACATCGTCGGCAAGAGCGAGAAGATGCAGAAGGTCTACAATCTTTTGCAGACCCTGGCCAGCCAGACAACCACCGTCCTGATAACCGGCGACAGCGGAACCGGCAAGGAGATGGCTGCCAAAGCACTGCATTACGGCGGGACGCGGGCAAACGGTCCTTTTGTGACGGTGAATTGCTCAGCACTGGCTGAAAATTTGCTTGAAAGTGAACTGTTCGGACATGTCAAAGGGGCCTTTACCGGGGCCGACAGAAATAAAATGGGCCGCTTCGAGGCCGCCGACGGCGGCACCATCCTGCTGGACGAGATCGGGGATATCTCCCCGCTGATCCAGTTAAAGTTGCTGCGGGTACTCCAGGAAAAAGAATTCGACCGGGTGGGGGAGTCCAATCCGCGCAAGGTCGACGTGCGGGTACTGGCATCCACAAATCGGGATTTGAAGGCCGCCATCCGCACCGGCAAATTCAGAGAAGACCTTTATTACCGCCTCAACGTCATCGAAATCAGTCTGCCGCCCCTGCGCGAGCGCTACGAAGATATACCCTTATTGATCAGCCATTTTTGCCGGGCTTTCCAAAAAAGCTACCAGAAGACGATCAACGGTGTTTCGGATGAGGTCTTGCAGGCTTTTATGAACCATGCCTGGCCGGGCAACGTTCGCGAACTGGAACACGCCATCGAACGGGCCTTCGTGCTGTGCCGGGACCAGACCATCCAGCTGGAGCATATCCCGGCAGAAATCAGAGACCATCGATCCTTCCCCAAACGCCCGGTCAGCCAGCAAAACGGCGACGACCCCGAGATGATCCGGTCTGCCCTGGAAAAGACCGATTGGAATATATCCAAAGCCGCCCGGATTCTGGGAATCAGCCGCTGGACGATGTATCGGCGCTTTCAAAAATATAATATCAGCAGACCCGCCAATAACGTGTAGTACCGCACGGTTTTGTAGTGCTCCAATGTTGTGTCTTGCAATATTTACCGGCATTTTAGTTGGAGGCCAGCCCCTTTGCAGTTTAAGATAACTAATTAAAAATACGTTAGATACATATTTTTTCCTTCCCCGCAGTGTCTGGCATTTTATTTGCTGTTCTATTGTGACCAACAAGGCCGGTATGGACTGGCTCAAGCGCATGTTCGCCTCCCTGGGCCTGCGGCTGCATCACGTGCTGTTCGACACCCCGATGGATCCCCACAAGCCGGACAATTTCCATCCCTGGCACATCGATGTCAACTTCGTGCCGCTGAGATCCGGCCTGTGTATGTACAATTCGGACTGGGCTCCGCGCACGCCGGAAGTATGGGAGCTGTTCAAAAGGAACGATTGGGAACTGATCCCGGCCGCCCGCCCCGGGTGCATAAAAACAAAGTCTACCTGACCGGTCTGTATGAAGGCAAATCCTGGATCTCCATGAACACCTTCTCCCATGATCCCCAGACCGTTTATGTAGAAGCCGGTGAGACGGCCTATTGCGAACAGCTTGACAAATTCGGCTTTGAAGTTGTACCAATTCCTTACGAGAAGGTGATTCCGTTCGGCGGTGCCCTGCACTGTACCACCCTGGACGTCTATCACGAAGGCGACTGCGAGGACTATTTCCCGAATCAGGTTGAAGGTTATTAACAATCCTGTTAAACTGAACCGGTTTGGATTTTTTGCATTCTGCAATTCCCGGGCCTTCATTAAGGATTCTATCCCGTGGTGGTCTTGGGCGGCAGGCGCGCAATTTGGCGCCTGCTGCCTGGAGGGCTGCGGGAATAGTCCTCATACCGGAGATAATTTGGCAGGGCATTTTTCTTTGGTAGGAGAAGCCAATTGAGAGTTTGACTGCCACCTCCGGATCAATCGCATCGACCAATAATTTTGGAGTTCACATTAGCCTGTGCTATCGGTAGTGCGCTATCTGTAGCGAAAGGGGGTATCGATTATGTCCGCAATGGGAATTGGTCTAATTATCTTTATCATTCTATTCTTTGTGCTGGGAATCGGTATGTATTTCCTGGTCCAGGGAAGCGGCAAGCGCTACATTATCGCCGGAAAGAGTCTGCCGTTTTTCCTGATCGGCTCCATGCTCCTGGCGCAATCCCTGGACGCAAACGCCACCATGGGCAATGCCGCCGGGGTCTATTCCGGCGGCTGGTGGGCCGGATTTCAATTCGCATTCGGCCTGGCGGTATGCCTGCTGGTCTGCGGGCTGTTCTTTGCCAAACCGCTGAACCGGATGAATCTGTTGACCCTGCCGGATTTTTATTTCCGCAGATATAACTGGTTGGTCGAGATCCTTGTCTCTCTTCTGATGGCCTTCAGTTTTGCCATCCTGGTGGCCGGCAACTTCGCCGGTTCGGCCTGGATCGTATCCATCGTTTTTGAGATGGACTACGTCATGGCATTGATCATCATTGCGATTTTCATTTTCATTTACACGGTATCCGGAGGCCTTTACTCCTGTGCTGCCACCGACATCGTCCAGATCTATCCGGCCATGATCGGTTTTATCGGCTGCTTTTTCTATCTTTTGGCCGATTACGGCTGGAGCCATTTTTCGACCGCCATCCCGGACAACTTCGTTAACCTGGCCGGATTGACGTCCATTGCCGACGGTGCCCTGCTGAACTGGGCCGGCATTCTGGCCCTGGGTATCGGCGACATCGTGGCCCTGGACTTTATGGAAAGAATCTTTGCCGCCAAGTCGCCCGAGACAGCCCAGAAAAGCTGTTACTACGGCGCGGCGGGTACGGTTATTATCGGTATCGTGTGCTCCTACATGGGCCTGATGGGCCTGACCTTGTTTCCGGACATCGCCGACCCGCGCATGATCCTGCCGACCCTGGCCCAGGCGCATGTGCCCTTTATCTTCGGGCTGCTGGTTCTGGGCGGTATCATCGGCGCCGGGGCATCGACCGCCGACGGCGGCATCCTGGGTGTTTCCACGGTGCTGGGACGCAACCTGCTGCAAAGAAACATCCTGATGCCGATTGCCCGCAGCAGATCAAACAATCAGAATGAGATTGACACAACAGATGCCGCCAAGGTTATCTCCGACCGTAAATTGCTGATTATCAGCCGGATCATGGCCATACCGGTGGTTGCTTTCGCCATATTTCTGGCCATCGTCAAACCCGAACCGGGCATCCTGCTGGTTCTGGCATTTGACGTCGTGTTTGCCGGAGTCATCGTGCCGTTGACCCTGGGTATTTTCTGGTCAAAGGCCAACACGCCGGGAGCGCTGGCGTCCATTATTGTCGGCTCCGTGCTGCGGCTGTACCTGTTCTACACGATACCGGAACATCTGGCCGGTCTGGACACCTTGATTCCGCCGGTGGTATCGCTGATCGTGATGGTGCCGGTATGCCTGATGACCCAGAAGTCCCATCCGCCCAAGCATCACGTCGTCGACGAAGTTCCGGATGATGCCGATGTGTTGGCGGGTAGAGCGTAATGAAGCTAATTGCTGAATAAATACCTTCAGCGGTTTTTGCACTAAACATTAATACTCCAGCCTCCTGCGGGCTGGTTGCAATTCTGTAAATAATCCAAAGTTGGAGTGTGCGCCTTGGGCAGTGCCGTGTGCAATGCCCAAGGCCTTGCACTTCAAGCGCTGAATACCACGGTAATTATCGACACTATCTCTGCACCTTCGCTCTCCCAATTGAATTCTCCTCGTATCGATTTTTGAAGCCCGCATAAAATAGAATATGCACTTTAGGCTCACCGTCTTAATGTCAATAGCCGGTCATGCTTCACACACAAACGTATCTGACTTGCAATTCTATAAATACTATTATATCGGATGGTTATAGTGATTTGAGGAGGTTGGGAAACCCAGAGGTTCTGACTTCGAACCCGCAGGCCGCAGGTTGAGGCGCAGCCGAAATCCCGCCGAACTTTGGCGGGATTCGTGAAGTCGGAGGCTCATAAAAATCCTGCTCCCGTCCGTCCGGGCGGGACGACACGTCTTATAATTATAATATATTCCGGTGTGCAGCGGGCGTACCATAAAAAGAAAAACGGGGTCGGGCCCAAACTCGCCTCTATCCCGTCTCTTATTCCCCTGAGCGTCCCTTTCTCCCTATCAACTCTTTCAGGTACTCTTGGGCTGTCAACCAAAATCACAGCCAACAATGGCCAAATGTAAACTAACTTTACAGTACGGATTAGAACTTTTTTTCCTCCTGCCGAAATTAAAAAAAATATCACCGCAAAAATCCCTATAATTTAAGCAACCTAAATAGCTAGTACCAAAGGTTCCTACTGCTTGAATATTTTTGGCACCAAATCTGCAGATCGATTTATTAACAATTCAAATTAGTGTCGTTTGAAGTAATTTCAATCCCAAGAATCGAGAAAAGTAAAACTAAATGTTTGCTAGTCAAGGATTGCTAATAACTATATCTGAATCACTTTAGATAACGACTTTTTGAATCTGTTTATATAGAATGCTTGACGAATAAATAAAATTCTGGCTTGCATCCTGAATCGAAAACGCTGTAGTTCAACTCTAGATATTTGTCTCCCCTGAAAACAGAATTTTATTCCTTGAAAAGAAAGAGCTAACTTTTCACTATTTTTCTTAATTGCTCAATTGTCAATTCTCTCCGATTCTTGCTCCAAATAATCTGATTGAATGAAGTTAATAAAAAGGAGGTTTATGTTATGGGAAACACGGATCTTAGCCCTAGTGTCGAATTCGCGGAGAACCCTGACCCACGCTGTGCTTGCGTATTGCTTTTAGATACCTCGGGGTCTATGGACGGTGAACGTATAAAGAGACTCAATAACGGACTTCAAACTTCCAAGACACAATTGCTTGAAGATCATATGGCTGTCAAACGAGTGGATTTGGCGATTATAAGTTTTGACAGCGAAGTCACGGTCGTGCGGGATTTCGGTCCCCTCGATGACTTCGAGCCTCCCGTACTCACGGCTCAATATCAGACGTTTATGGGAACAGCCATCAGTGAAGCTCTGGACAAGATTGATGATCGCAAGACCGAATACAAGGAAAATGGTATCCAGTACTATCGGCCCTGGCTGTTTCTCCTCACTGATGGTCATCCTGAGGGTGAGGAATTGGGCGTGGTCGAGGAAGCCAAGCTGCGGCTGCGCAAGCAACAAGATGGCAAACATGTCAAGGTATTTCCCGTGGCTGTTGGGGATGGCGTTGATCTTACCGAACTAACAGAAATCGCTGGAGCGGAGGCGCTGCGCCTAAACGAGACCAAATTCAGTGAATTATTCGTTTGGTTGTCCGCAAGTCTTACGGTGGTGTCCCACTCTGATGTTAATGTCGGCGCCCAAATGTCGCTTCCTCCCCCAAATTGGCGCACCGCCTAATTTCCTTACCGGTGGCGCCGAGGAGAAGATAGGGCTAGGCCTCGATCTGACTGGTTCGCACCACTTCTTAATACGGCGTCGGGCAAGCCGTCCAGAGAAGGAAATGGTGACTCTGAAGGACTCTGCACTCTGCTTGAGGCGCCTCCATAAAGAGGCCCTGCCAATTAAACTGAATTTGTCGGTCTGACGCTCTTTGACTTCTTTTGCTGTATTTATAGCGGCATTATGATCTCGTCCACGCTTAACATGCTGACGATGTGGCGTCGAGATCGAACATTACAGCAAAAAAAATTCTTTAACATCTGCGGCCTAAGATTGAATATCCGGGCTGCGGGGCGCCTTTTTATGACGACAATCACTTGGCTGGGTGCATACTTAGATGGAATGTAAAGGACCAGATGGAGACGATATTTGCAAACATTGCTTTCCGAAATCTCAATACCTATACATTCTGCAATTTTTCGAACCTGGTCGTGAACCTTGGACCAATTAACTCCTAGAATAACACGGTCGATGTTTTGGGAAAAATAATCATGGAGAGATCTTATGGACTACATCAGCACCATTAATGCTTCAAACGGGCGATGTGCCAGCGCTTTGCTCCTTGATACCTCGTATTCAATGAAAGGCGAACGCATTGACAGACTCAATGCCGGATTGCGAGTTTTCAAGGAACTAATGCTTCAGGATACAGTCGCCGCCGGGAAGGTCGACCTGGCAATTATGGCCTTCGATAGTGAAGTCAAGGTTATAAGAGAATTCGGCCTAGTCAAGGATTTCGAGGCGCCTGTTTTAGATGCGGGCTCTCACAGTCGAAAAAGGGTTTTGGGAAAGGCTATCTGCGAAGCACTGGACAGGATTGTGGCTCGCAAGATTGAGTATGAAGAGAATGGTATTCTTTTCGATTGTCCCAGGATGTTCCTGTTTACCGATGGTGCCTCAGAGGGTGAGTCACTGGTTTTCATTGAGGAGGCCAAGAAACGTTTGGGCACAGCCAGGAAAGCTAGAGACATCGAGATATTTTTTTTCACTACCAATGAGGGCGTGGACCTTGCGGAAATAAAAGAAGATTCTGAGCTAAACTCGATGCCGGTAGAAGACCTTGATTCTGTTTTCTTTCAGTATCTCGTAAAGGGTATGACGGGGAGCTGCATTGATTTCGAATCATTACGTGTGGCTGAAGAACATCGGAAGCTTGAAGAGCATCGATTGATGGAGACGAATTGTGGGGCCCATTTGCCATATCAGTCCTCTAACTGGTGGATGGGCAGATCAAAAAAAGTTGCCAATGGCAAAGTTGACAAGCAAAAGGCATGGCGTGTGGTTGCCGCGTCGGTTCAGGGGTCAAGCCACGAAAAAACCGGCAAGCCCTGTCAGGATGCACACAAATGGCGCATCCTCGATAACGACTGGATTGTGGCGGCGGTTGCCGACGGGGCGGGATCGGCTGCACACTCGGACATTGGCGCGAGTGTGGCGGTATCCCATGCGGTTCGGCTGCTCTCGGAACGTATTGCGGAGCGTTCAAGAACAGGTACATTGACAGCCGGTGCAGACACCTGGCGTTCTTGGATCAGGAAGGTGCTTGAGTCTACGGTTGGTGTAGTAGGTGATGTAGCCGGTGCATTTCAAAAACCGGTGCGCGAATTTGCCAGCACCCTGATTTTAATGGCGCTTAGTCCGTCTGTCACGATCGCCGCTCAGATCGGTGACGGCTGCATCGTGGTCCAAGCAGAAGACGGCGCCATTCGAGCGCTCACTCAACCGGCGCCGAGCGAATATGCTAACGAAACCATATTTCTGGTTTCACCAACAGCGATAGACTCCGCGCAATTTGTCATGCAGGAGACGGGCGTACAGTCTGTGGCCGCGCTATCCGATGGGCTGCAGCTTCTAGCAATGCAATATCCAGCCTGGGAACCTTTTCTCCCGTTTTTCAAACCGGTTTTTTCTTTTGTGCGGCAGCAAGCAGACGAGCAGGCGGCCTGCGCTGAACTCAATTCCCTGCTTATGTCTGATCGAGTCCGGACGCGTTCTGACGACGACATAACGCTGCTGCTGGCAACTCGCTTTCAAAAAGACGTGGAGAACTTGCAGAGCGAATCAGCAACTGAGACCTATACCAGTGAGTTCGCCAACAACCCCGGTCCGCGTTGCGCTTGTGTGTTGCTTCTCGATACATCGGACTATCCGAGGGGCGAACGCATCGAGAAATTAAATGACGCCTTGCGTACTTTCAAAGAACAGTTGCGCGAAGATCGCTACGCCGGTGAAAGAGTCGATCTGACCATTGTTAGCTGCGACAGCGAAATCAAGATGGTAAAAGACTTCGGTCTACTCAAGGAATTCGCACCCCAGACACTTTCGACCGGTGTTCCTACCCCAAAAAGGCTTCTAGGTGCTGCGATATGCGAAGCGCTTGACAAGATAGAGGCTCGCATCGCTGCGTACAGGGAAAATGGCTTGCTGAGCTACCGACCGCGATTGTTTCTCTTCACAGATGCGCAGCCGGCGGGTGAACCGCAGGAAAATATTGATGAGGCAAGGCAGCGGCTGCGTGCAGCGCAGATCAGCAATCGCATAACCGTTGTTCCGGTCGCTGTGAGCGAGGACGCCGACCTCACCGGGATTGGAAAATTCGCCGGCACCACTGCACTGCGGCTAAGGGAAATTAACTTCCGAGACCTATTAAAAAGGGATTTAGATTCGGATCATGAAAATTCATTATCTAAGAATAGGATGGAGCTATGAAAATTCACTGCAAATTCAAAAAAAAATCACTTGTCATCAACGCTTCGCGGGATTTGCTCGGGAAGGGCGGACAGGGCAGCATCTTCAAGGTATCCCCATTTCCCGATCTGGTGGCCAAGATTTACCATGAGCCTGACGAGAAACAGGATAAAATCGAAGCGATGTATGAGAATCCTCCGAAAGATGACGCCACACCGGGTCACGTGTCGCTTGCGTGGCCGGTCGACCTGGTCTTCGATGCGGATTCAGGTGGCGATTTCAAAGGTTTTTTGATGAAACGGATAGACGACACCCAGGAGTTGCACCAGATCGCAAATCCTAGCTCACGCAGGAAAACCTATCCATTTTTCAATCACAAATATCTTCACATCGCCGCAGCCAATATTGCCAGCGCGTTTGCAGCGGCCCACGAAAAGGGTTATGTCGTGGGGGATGTCAAGGATCAAAATGTTCTTATAAACGAGCGAGCCCTGATTACACTGGTCGATACCGATTCGTTTCAGGTGCCGAATAAAATCACCGGCGGAGTCTTTCCCTGTACGGTGGGTACGCCCGAATTTACGCCACCCGAGCTGCAGGGGCTCAACTTATCGACTATAGACCGTACGACAGCACATGACCTCTTTGGCCTGGGCGTTCTCATATTTCAATTGCTTATGGGAGGATTTCATCCATTTAGTGGGGTTCCTGACAAGTCTGCCGAAGACTGGACGCCCGGGGAGCGAATTTCGCGGGGCAATTTCGCATTCGGTCGAAAACAGAAACCACTGAAAATTTCTCCCCTCGCACCGTCTTTATCCATACTCCACCCGAAATTGCAGAAATTGTTCACGCGCTGCTTTGAGGATGGCGCCAGAAAGTCTGTGCTTCGTCCAGGCGCAATGGAATGGAGACGTGCCATTAGGCTGGCAGCGGATGAATTGGTTACATGTTCTGAAGATGGCGATCATCTTTTTGGCAACCATCTTAAATCCTGCCCATGGTGCGAACGGGATCAGAAAATATCTAGCCTGGCAAAAAAAAGAAAAAAATCGCGCTCACTGCCAACCAGTCTGTCACCGCCGCGGCAGCAACCGGCACCCTCTCCTCCAGTTCGCTATGCTCCGCCCCCCCCGCCGCCGCCTCCACCTGAAATAGTGCCGGGGCGTTGGAAGATTATTCCCGATCTGAGGAACATGGGCGAAATGGGTGTTTATGCGGGCATGATGGGGGTTTCGAGTGACATGACACTTGACCTCGATAGCAATGGATCCATGGCAGGGAGTTCTGTGACAAAAATGGTTGGCATGACGATTCCCATTGGGCTGAATGGGAGCTGGAGCTACGATGTCAATGGAAAGGTGCTGACGCTCAATGCATTGGCGGATCTTAAACCAATGACCGGTGAATTTGGCATGTTTCTTCCTCCAATGCCCTCACAGCCAATAAATCTTGGATTGAGAATCACAAGCGGGTCGTCAGGAAATTACCAGGCTTTCGACACAGTGGAAGGAAAACCCTGGATCATCAATTCCATTTAACGAAGCAATGAAATTGATTGGCATCGGCGAAGCGTTATACTTGCACAGTGCAGGTTTCTACCTCCGGTCGTCTTCGCTTAATCGAGCCGATGTCGCGACCCAAATAGGCCGCCGTGTGGCGCTTAATGGGAATTGTTAAGCAGCAGGCGCCTGGTTCGAAGGCAGCTTCATTGTTTACCTGACACGTGTAGAAGAAAGGACCTACCATGTTAACCACCCTACTTGATATCAGTGAGTTTGCTGATAATCCCGATCAGCGTTGTGCCTGTGTGTTGCTTCTTGATACTTCCAGTTCCATGAAAGGTAAACGCATCAAGAAACTAAACAGCGGACTGCAAACTTTCCGCAAGCAGCTGCTCGAAGATAACGTTGCGGTAAAAAGAGTTGACCTGTCAATTTTAACCTTTGACAGCAAAGTGAAGACTATACAAGAGTTCAAGCCGGTTAAAGATCTCAAAATTCCTAAATTGACTGCTGCGCAGCATTCCCAGGATCAAACGTTTTTAGGAACTGGCATTATTCAGGCCCTGAACAAAATCGAGGTACGAAAATCTGATTACAGGTCATTTGGTATACCATATTATCGTCCTTGGCTGTTCATGTTTACAGATGGTCGCTCGAAAGGCGAGTCGCGAAATGTCATAAAAAAAGCTAAACAGAAGCTACGCTTGGCTGAGACACAAAAGCGTGTCAAGATTTTCCCGGTTGGTGTAGGCAATGATGTTGATCTTGCCGAAATCTCGGGTATTACGGGAACCGAGGCTCTGCGCCTGAAAAAAATTAATTTCCAAGAGCTATTTGAATGGCTGTCCGTCAGCTTGTCAAGGTGGTCACAATCACGTTTCGTCGGTACAGACGTACCGTTGCCGCCCCCTAGTTGGGGAACCCATAAGTGACATAAGCTTTTACAAATTGTTTGTCTGATCGTGTCCGGCGGGCCCTCTGACGACGACATAGCGCTGCTGTTGACAGCTCGTAGGCTCGTGTTTGACGAATCCGGCACAATTGCCACGCAGGAATCCGGCAATTTAACAGCTCGCGAAAAGACCCAAAAATGAAGTTTCAGCGCAAGTACAAATTCAAGGCCAAAACACTCATCATCAAAGGTAGGGACGACCTGCTCGGGAGGGGCGGACAAGGTCGCATCTTCAAGGTGCCCCAATCCCCTGATCTAGTAGCCAAAATTTACCATAAGCCCTCCACGCACAGGCGCAAGGTCGAAGCGATGTATGAAAATCCTCCCAAGGATAAAGCAACGCCGGGCCATATCTCGCTGGCATGGCCGGTCGATCTGCTTCTCAATGCGGATTCGAGAAACGGATTTAGAGGCTATTTGATGAAGAGGATAGATAACGCTGTAGAGTTGCACCAGGTCGCAAACCCACGCTCACGTAAAATGACTTTTCCGCATTTTAACCACAAGTACCTTCATATAACCGCATCCAACATCGCTAGTGCTTTTGCAGCAGCACATGCAAAGGGTTATATAGTCGGAGACGTAAAAGACCAAAACGTTCTCGTAAACGACCAAGCCTTGGTGACGCTGATCGATACGGACTCATTCCAGGTTCCGAATAAGTCCACGGGCGGCGTATATCGCTGTACAGTCGGCACCCCCGAGTTTACGCCGCCCGAACTTCAGGAGCGCAAATTTTCTCGTTTAAACCGCAAGGCGGAACATGACCTCTTTGGTCTGGGGGTGCTCATTTTTCAGTTGATCATGGGAGGGTTTCATCCTTTTAATGGCGTCCCGGACAAATCTGCCGAACATTGGACGCCCGGCCAGCGAATTTCGCGCGGCAATTTCGCATTCGGCCGCCAACAGAGTCCGCTTAAAATCTCTCCCATCGCGCCGAGTTTGTCCATACTCCATCCGAAATTAAGGGACCTGTTCACGCGCTGCTTTGAGGAAGGCGCCGGCAGACCAGTGCTGCGCCCAAGCGCAGCCGAATGGAAAAGTGCCCTTATACAGGCAGCCAGTGAGTTGATTTCATGCTCTCGAGATAAGGATCATCTTTTCGGCAACCACCTTAAGTCCTGCCCATGGTGCAAACGAAATCGAAAAATATCCAGACGCACGAAAGCACGGACCAGCGCCCGCCCAATAAATAATCAAACGGTGCTGCAAAGGCCAACCCCTCCAACACCGGGCAGCTCACCGGCAAAGGCTGTCAGAACCACGCCCACGCCGGTCAATCCCTCGACGGGGACTTCTTCCCGGAACAAAACCTCAGGCAGTTCAGTGTGGGTGAAGCTCCTATCGACAATATTTTCTTTCGCTCTATCTATTATAGTTGGTATAGTTGGTATAGTTGGTATCATAGTAATAGCTGTTACGATCTTTGGTTTTTTTTCCTGGATCATATCATTTTTATGGTAGGCTTTTCTGATTGGCGTTTCTTGGTCTCTCGGAGCGCCTGCATCAGCACCTCTTGGAGCCTTACTAAGCGCTCGCGCCTGTCCACTGTCATTTGCTCAATGATGTGACCTAAAGTTTCAGTATGGACCCTTCTTTGCGCCATCAGGAGGTGGTGAAAATCGGAGTCGGGAGGGGGCGGACGAAAAGGAAGAGCGATACTTCATTGCCTGTGGTACCTTAATAGCAAGTCATTTTTAATGTAGATGGCGGATTTTGATACCGACGTTCTTAAGGTATTCGCTTGCGTCGGTGCTGGCACCCCTCGCCGTGGTTATTTCTCGTCGGATGCGATGCCGATCAAGTGCCGCTTGAATCTGCTGCTGAGTCTCGATCCGGCGCAAATCCTCTTTACCCAAACCGTGTGTAATTTTACCTATTTCCGCTGCCGCGTTTTGTAACCGATCGGCCGCTTCTCTGATATACGCAGGCGGCGCAGGTTCCCCCCGACCCTTCCAGTAATCTAGATACGCCGCGACCTCTTTGGCATCGTCCCTTAGGTTTTCTGCAAGATTTTCAACTAGCGCCGGGACTGAATTGATGATTCCCTTTTCACTATATGCCTTGTTGTCCGTAACAAGGATTTCAGGTTTTTCCTTTGCCGCGACAGATGGTAATTCAATAAAAATGGCATCTGTTCCTCGATTCGTAACATTTGCCTCGTGGTCCGGCCCTTGCAGCCCCTTCAGCACTTCGTATCGATCACTCAAACTATGGGGAGCATCTAACTCTCCGAGAGCCCCGCGAGCGTGGGCAAGCCGCCGAGCGGCTACGTAATGCGAAAATACGGATTTATTATCGTCGCCTTGAGAATAATCATCCCAATATTTCTGGAGCTTTTGCGCATTTATTTTTTGCATCCAGGGGTTGTCCTCAAGGGTTTTGCGAAGGTCATTGTCTTCCAACTGCCCTAATACGCGTGTCTGCGCATCCGCGTCTAGAGCTCCCCGCTCAGCGAGATGTTCACCATGCAAGGTATGAATAGCCTTCTCAAGTCGCTCAACATCTTGGTTTGAGAGCTTATTTTCGAAAACTTCCGACAACAATTCGTCAATTGCTTTCTTATGTTGGGCCTCATGCTCGCTTTGAACAGCGCGGTCTAGCAATGATGCATCTCGATCCCAGGCCTTCTGCAGTACTTCGCGTTGGGTCATGGGCAGGCGCTCCCAGCCTTTGTATTGATCGACCGTGCGGTCGTTCGCCGCGTCCTGTCTGAGACGATCTGCGTCGATCTCTTGTTGGGCCAATGCCTCTTTGAGCTGTGCGTCGGCTTTTTGATCGGTGTCCACATCATGCTGTCCTGCCTCCTGGAGCTCTCTGGTCATGTCACTCCAATCGAGATCTCTGCAGTCTCGCTCCATCCTTTCCAGGGCCTCTTTGCGCTTCTGCAGCTTCTCAACGGCCTCGTGGTCGGTGTCTTTGCCCTCGTCTCTGGCCTCCTGTCTGGCCTCCCTGACATCCCGGCGAGCCCCATCCATCTCCTGCGCGAGCTCATCGTAGGCCTGGGCTAGTTTGTCGGTTTCCTCCTGCCGGCGCTGCTCGAGTTCATTGCGCTGCTGCTGGTGACGCTGTTCGACTTCCTGCACTTTCCCGGGATCTTCTTTGCGAGTCTCATCCAGTTCCTGGGTTTGTTCAGCGTCCAGCTGCTGCCGCTCCTCGTGATGCTGCTTGTGCTGTTGCTTTTCGGCCGCCTCGAGCGCTTGCCTGGTCTTTTCGGCCTGCTCGCCGGCCTGGCGATACTCCTGTTTGATGGCCGCCTCTGCCTCCTGGCTCATCTCCTCCCAGCGCTGAGTTAATTGGGCCTCATCCCTTTCCTGCTCCTTGTCCCAATTGGCATCCCGGGATTGGGCCTCATCGCGGTCTTTGGTCTGGCCCTGGCGCTTTTGTCTGTCTTGCGTATGTTCCTGGCCTTGCTCGTAATCCTGCTCCAGCGTCTCCAGGGCCTCTTTGCGCTGCTGCAGCTTCTCAACGGCCTCGTGGTCGGTGTCTTTGCCCTCGTCTTTGGCCTCCTGTCTGGCCTCCCTGACATCCCGGCGAGCGCCATCGATCTCCTGCGCGAGCTTCTCATAGCCTTGGGCTAGTTTGTCGGATTCCTCCTGCTGGCGCTGCTCGAGTTCATTGCGCTGCTGCTGGTGACGCTGCTCGACCTCCTGCACTTTCCCGGGTTCTTCTTTGCGAGTCTCGTCCAGTTCCTGGGTTTGTTCAGCGTCCAGCTGCTGCCGCTCCTCCTGATGCTGCTTGTGCTGTTGCTTTTCGGCCGCCTCGAGTGCCTGCTTGGCCTTTTCGGCCTGCTCGCCGACCTGGCGGTACTCCTGTTTGATGGCTGCCTGCGCCTCTTCACTCATCTCCGCCCAGCGCTGAGTTAATTGCGCCTCATCCCTTTCCTGCTCCTTGTCCCAGTTGGCATCCCGGGATTGGGCCTCATCGCGGTCTTTGGTCTGGTCCTGGCGCTTATGTCTGTCTTGCGTATGCTCCTGGCCTTGCTCGTAATCCTGCTCCAGCGTCTCCAGGGCCTCTTTGCGCTGCTGCAGCTTCTCAACGGCCTCGTGGTCGGTGTCTTTGCCCTCGTCTTTGGCCTCCTGTCTGGCCTCCTTGACATCCCGGCGAGCCCCATCGATCTCCTGCGCGAGCTTCTCGTAGCCTTGGGCTAGTTTGTCGGTTTCCTCCAGCTGGCGCTGCTCGAGTTCATTGCGCTGCTGCTGGTGACGCTGCTCGACCTCCTGCACTTTCCCGGGGTCTTCTTTGCGAGTCTCATCCAGTTCCTGGGTTTGTTCAGCGTCCAGCTGCTGCCGCTCCTCCTGATGCTGCTTGTGCTGTTGTTTTTCGGCCGCGTCGAGTGCTTGCTTGGCCTTTTCGGCCTGCTCGCCGACCTGGCGGTACTCCTGTTTGATGGCTGCCTGCGCCTCTTCACTCATCTCCTCCCAGCGCTGAGTTAATTGCGCCTCATCTTTTTCCTGCTCCTTGTCCCAGTTGGCATCCCGGGATTGGGCTGCATCGCGATCTTTGGTCCGGTCCTGGCTCTGGTGTCTGTCTTGTCCCCGTTCCCGGCTTTTGGCACTTTGCTGGTCCTGGGCCTTTTGTTCCTGTCTGTCTTGAACACGCGACGCAGCGGTGCTTTGCGCCGTGGCTTGTTGCTGCGCTTGATCCTTTTGGGCCTGCTGTACGCTTTGTTGCGCCGCTTCATGACTTATGGTGTGGTTACGTGTGCTCATAATCTGGCATAAGCCTAATTTTGAGTGTTTGAACTATCCATGGGGACCGTCCCCGGCGGATAGGGCACTTTGAGAAAATAGGTGCCGGGCCTTGTACGCCCGCCGTCGAGAGAGCCAATCACAACAGCCTCCCCGGTTTTCAGTACCTGTGTAAGTATAGTGGTCGGAAGGTTCTTGCGTTCTCGTAACTCCCTTTGTCTTCCGGAGCTATACCCTTCACTCCCGAAAGAGGTACTTCTTGAGATCATCTGCCAATCACCTTCCCCGGCAAGCTTGGTTGCCTGCTCTGCTGTTTCATTGTCTACAAGACGCATATAGATTTTAGCCGCGAAGTTGCTAAAGACTGAACGCCACGTTTCCCTCAAAGAAGAGGCCTCAAGGACATTTACCGATTGAGTCGCCAGCAGCGCCATGCAGCCATACTGCCTAGCCAGCGCAAGAAACTGGCCGTCACCCATGGACTGGCCCGGGACTTCTGAGGCAATTTCGCTGTACTCATCGCAGGCAATTACTGTGGGCCTCACATTGTTGGTAATGTCTCCTTTTGAAAGAAGCTCGCTGCGCGCCAGTACTGTGCGTTGGAACAACACTTTCATAAGGGTGGTTAATGTCTTGGCAAGTGCGGGATCCGCAGGCGAAATACTCACCAAAACTATGCGGCCATTCTCTATTATATCCTCATAGAAGGGGATTCCGTTTGCCCTTCGGCTATTGCCCGAATAACACTGGAGTCTTGACCGGCGAAACATCCCAAACGCCTTCGTGACGAATGCTTCAATTGTGCCGACGTATTCCTGACGAAAGAAGCGGTCAATCATTTGAACATCGATTGCAATATCGTGCCGATGCTTTGCATTTGATATTCTGTCGATCTGGTTGGAAATGACTCGTGCCAGTCGTTGAATCTGACGCTCGCCATTTACTTCGTTAAAGATTACATCTAGAAGTTGACTCAACGACACAGGGATCGGTTCAAGCGCCATGCCCATATTCAGCTCTGCATCTGCTCGCAGAAGGCTAAGACTAGCTGCAAATAAATTGGTCCACTCCTGAAACCAGAATGGATCTGATGCGTCAATGCCGGCGCTGCGCCCGGCAAGCACTAGTATTGCACCGAGTTCGTATGGATCCAGGTTGCAGTCGATGACATTGATTTTTTCCCCGTTTGTATCCAGAAAATCGGTGTTTACAATGACAAGATCATCTTGGCGGCCGACGCGGTTGACAATATCGGTAACATCATCGATTAAGGCGGCCTTGGGATCTAATATTAAGGCCCCGTAGCGTTTATCGGGCTGTTTAACTGCCAGTCCCAGCACCTGTTCCAGCAGATGCATGAGGAGAACTGTTTTGCCGCATCCGGGTGCCCCGAAAATTCCAAATGATGTTACCAATCCACTATCGCTTATTTGCAGATTTCGCTCTACTTTATCTGCAAGTTTGAATTCGAGCAATTGTCCGAATGAATCGTGATCATCAGCGGATGTTGTCGAGAATTGCACAGAGCTGCCGGCTCCACGGGTGGCGTATCTCTCGGTTCTTTTAGATTCACTCGGTGCTTGGTCCAGTTCGTGCTCTGTGCCGAGGTGTATGCTTCCTTTAACCACGATCTTTTTGAATTTTTTTTTGCTGGACATCGCGCTGTTCCTTGTCTGACCGTTCAAATCCAGGGCAATCTGCATTGATATTTTTACGTTCACAAAGAACATAGATGGGATATAATTTTCCTTTTGGTGCATCCAGGATAAAATCAAGACCGGCCTGTTTGGCCCTCGCCCATTCCTCATCCGGGGTGCTTTCGCCTTTCACTAATCGTTGCCAGATATTACCGAGCTGGTCTGCGGTGGGTGTGTATTTATAGCACCAGGCAAAGTATTGCGGCTTATGGTCGAACGGTTTTCCTTCATCGAATAGCTGTTGTTCCAGTTGTTTCTTATGTTCGTCAACCTGCTGCTCCCTTATTGCAGCACCTCTCGCTACTCCGAGACGCACCTCTGATTCCTTACGATAATGTATACAAGCGGGGCAGGATTTTAACATTAAAACCTCCTTAATAGGCATATCGCATAGCTGCCCGAATCTTACATTGGAAAATCAGTGTCGGCAGCCTGAACTGCCGGGCACAGGATTCCGGACGATTTAAAAAATGCCCATTTTATTTATCTTTTCTCGAGATCACGCCGTACGCCATTAAGTCATTAACGATTGAACTCTTGGGCTTCGATGGTGAAGTTTTTTTCGTCAAACCACTATGACGTTGTGACCAATCCGGACAGCTGTCGTGCCTGTTTTGCACGATACAAGGTATGTAATCGCGTTCGGTAGAATATTTTTCACAGATAGGGAGATAAGAGGGCTTGCGATAGGTAAGTTTCCCGGCATAGTAACACTGAGCTGCCTCCATGGCCTTTTTCAGTCCGACATAGTGAAGGTAGTTGGCCAATCCTTGATCTCCCCCCCCTTGACTGAGGGCGGCCGCGTTGGTCGCGATCTCTTTGTAACGCTCAATCATAATCATGTCGTTCTTATAGCCATCAACGTCGCCCTGGTACCGGCAGGTTGCGCATTCATGAACCGGAGGTTCAGGCGGCCTATGATCAGGGCAGTCACCGCCGCTGTTTTTGAACTGGTGAATGAGATATACTCCCTCGCCTTCTTGAAACCCACAGTAATCAGACATCTTTGGTGGCGTTCGCCACCGCTTTTCATCCTGATTTTTATGCTCCACCAGCATTTCAGCTTCATAATCCTGAATTTGGCGCTCATCCTGCATTATTTTTACCAATTCGGAAACCAGCTCCTGGTCCTCTACTCCGAGGTCACGTACCACAAGTTGGCTCAGGGGGCGAAACGGTCTGAAAAACCGACATGTATTGCAGGTCTTGATCATCATCGGCTCCTTTTGTTCTGTGATCCTTCATTAGATTACCTTTATTGGCGTGCAGATATCTTCACCGAATATTGCCTATTATGGACATGTTCGTTTGATGCTTCATGGCTTCTATGTTTGACTCAAGCGTACGCATCTGCTGTTCCCTATGCGCGTCCTGTTGGATCTTGAATGGATCGAAAGCCGGAACATTCGGAGATTGGGGATATGCTGTCGGCTGTGTGGAAGTCACATACGGACCTGGTTGAGCTGGAGGTATCGGTTGCGTGGCATGCACAGGTGGCGGCGGTTGCATGGTTTGCACCGACGGCGGCGGCTGAGCGGGTTGCACCGGTGGTGACTGCTGAGTGGTTTGCACCGGGGCCACATGTGTGTAACGAACCCTAGTTGCGCCTGGTCTCAATTCCTCGATCGCGCTATGCAGGGCCATTAGAACTCGTGAGCGATCATTCTGCGTGAGGCTGCCAAATTCCTTCTTGAATATCTTCTTTGCATTGGATCTCAATTTGCCGATGTGATTGAGGGGGGCATCGGAAATTAGCTGATGCAATTGCAGGACGTAGGCGACCAGCTCCTGTTCAGAAGTATCCGTATTTGACCAACCAACTCGAATCTCATTTGCAATCGTGTTAATGTGCTGGCCGGATAATTCCACACCATAAGTCCAATTAAAAAATGCGAAAAACGCCTGAAAAACTTCTTCTTCAGTCATTTGAGTCATAATTCACCTCCTATGATCTGCGACGATGTATCTCGTAGAAATTCGGATATTGATCGGCAAAAAAACCGACCCAGTTAATAAAAATTATATAAGACATGAATTGTTCAACTACTCAGGAATCTCGAGTGCACATTTGATGCCAACAATAGGATAGAACAATCTGTTACAATACAGTTGGGATCTAATTGAAATTATTGAACTATTATCGATTGATTTTTATAACCCGGTCAGCGAAAATAAATTTCGTCTAGGAATGTGAAGTTCATTGATAGTTAACAGAGATGAGTGTCTATTTAGTTGACATTTGGTGGGGATTGATGCCAGACGAAATTGGGGAATAGAAATATCCAACATGTGAATAGTGAATTATTGATTGATACTGAAGTTTATGATTTGCTGATCGGTATGCATGAGGAGAGCCTGGCGCATAAAATACGAAGGGGCCTGTTATCACCTGTTATTCCGCGGTAACGCGGGTCATGATGATTCTGCAACTGACAAGGATCCGGGAGGCAATTGATTAGTCGCAACAGCTATAGGCTTGAAGATTGATTTAAATTTTAATCTAATGTCCCCAAATTCGTGTTGACTGTATTTGCTTTAGAGGTATCGTCGAAATCTATTGCATTAAATTACGGCTTATTATACATTTTTTCCGAATTACAATAACAACTTTATCACAGGGGAGGAGAGCGATGAAAAAATTGCTGATCGCTACTGCAACCGCGGTATTGCTGTTGACCACGCAAAGCGTCGTTGCTGAGCAGGTGACCATATTCGGCCCCTGGCTCGGACCGGACCAGGAAATGGTCAAGCAGGTCTTGTCCGCTTTCGCTTCAGATTCAGGCCATGATGTACGTTACGTCGGTTCGGATTCCTTCGAGCAGCAGATTATGGTAGATGCCGAAGCCGGTTCCGCGCCGAATGTGGCGGTATTTCCACAACCCGGTCTCGCCATGGATATGGCCAGGCGCGGCTTCCTGACCCCGCTGGCGGCCGATACCGCTGACTGGGTGCGCAAGAACTACGCAGCCGGAGATTCCTGGGTCGACCTGGGTACCTATGCGGATAAAAATGGTAAAAAACAATTATTCGGCTTTTTCTACAAGGTCGACCTCAAATCCCTGGTTTGGTATTCGCCGGAGAATTTCGAAGACGCCGGATATGACGTGCCGCAAACTATGGAAGAACTGAAAGCCCTCAACAAACAAATTGTCGCCGAAGGCGAAACCCCCTGGTGTATCGGCCTGGGGTCGGGCGGCGCAACCGGCTGGCCGGCGACAGACTGGGTTGAGGATATGATGCTGCGAACCCAGCCACCGGAAGTCTACGATCAGTGGGTCACCAATGAGATTAAATTTGACGACCCCCGTGTTATTGCCGCGATTGAAGAATTCGGCTATTTTGCGCGCAACGACAAATACGTTGCCGGTGGGGCCGGTACAGTGGCTTCAACCGATTTCCGCGATAGCCCGAAAGGCTTGTTTTCGTCACCACCGCAGTGCTATATGCATCGTCAGGCAAGCTTCATCCCTGCTTTTTTCCCCAAGGGTACGGTGGTTGGTGAAGATGCCGACTTCTTCTATTTTCCTGCCTATGCCGGCAAAAATCTCGGCAAGCCGGTACTCGGCGCAGGCACCCTCTGGGCGATTACCAGCGACAGCAAGGGCGCTCACGATCTGATCAAGTGGCTGCGGGAGCCGAAAGCCCATGAAATCTGGATGGCGCTCAGGGGCTTTTTGACGCCGCACAAGGGCGTCGACCCTAAAAAATTCAGCGATCCCACCCTGCGCAAGATGAACGACATCCTGCTTGGCGCGACCACTTTTCGCTTCGATGGCTCGGACCTGATGCCCGGCGGCGTCGGCGCGGGTTCTTTCTGGACCGGCATGGTCGACTATACGGGCGGCAAATCCGCTAAGGCAGTCGCCCGGGAAATTCAGAAGTCTTGGGACGCGCTTAAGTAGTGTCCGTCCGGAAACAGCATCTTTTGGCCCAGGGCGTCGTTTTCGCTTTTTTGCCATCCTCGGAATAGGCCCACTATGCCTGTGGTGGCAAAAACGCTCAGGCCTTGCCCTGAGCCAAATTCTACTATTTCCGGACGGACACTAAGTTACTCATCAATCATCATGGGGACGAGGACACCGACCGCTTGCCGGAGGCGGGGCGTCTCCAGTGAACCCTGCTCGGCGAGAGGAGATAAGCACGTATGCATCCCGCATTACAAGGGCTGATCACCATCTTACTAGGGGTAGGTGGCTGTTTGGGGTATTTTTACCTGGCCAACCAGTTGCTCGATAAAGTTATTTTTCCACCGCGACGCGACGATGCGGGGCGCAATATCAACCGCGCCAACATGGTCAGACCTTGGTTGTTCCTGTTCCCGGCCATTTTTGCGCTGGGCCTGTACCTTGCTTACCCGGTATTCGAAACCCTGAGGCTGTCGCTGACCGACCGCTCGCTGGACGGTGCTTTTGTTGGTCTGGCCAACTACCAGCAAATGTTTGGTGAAAACAAGTTCTGGGAAGCCATGCGCAACAACATGCTGTGGCTGATCGTGGTGCCGGCGGTGTCCACGGCGTTTGGACTTCTGGTTGCGCAACTGACCGATCGCATCGCCTGGGGCAATATCGCCAAGTCGCTGATATTTATGCCGATGGCAATTTCCTTTGTCGGCGCATCGGTAATTTTCAAGCTGATCTACGATGCCCGTCCCGTCAGTCAGGATCAGATCGGTGTGATGAATGCGGTATGGATGCAGTTCGATGGCGGCTTTGGTTCCTTTTTGTTCCTGCGGCTGCTGCCGGCGATCGTGTTATTGGGATTTGCGTTTGCGGTCGGTTATACCGTCTGGATCGTCATGCGACCGATCCTGACTGGTCGACGGCGCGCGGGCTGGTTGATATCGGCGTTGCAGACCGCCCTGTCCGCTTTCGGTCTTTATCTCGCCGTTCTGGCTGTGATCAATATATTTCAGGTATTCCGTTTTGAATATGCCTACGGGCAACCACAGACCTGGCTGACATTGCCATTCTGGAATAACTTTTTCCTTATGGTGGTGTTGATCTGGATCCAGACCGGGTTCGCCATGGTCATCCTGTCGGCCGCGCTGCGCGGTATTCCCGAGGAAACAATCGAGGCGGCGATCCTCGATGGCGCCAATCCGTTCCAAGTGTTTTTCCGTATCAAGGTGCCGCAGATCATGGGCACCATTGTCGTGGTCTGGACCACCATCACCCTTACGGTGCTCAAGGTATTCGATATTGTTTTTGCGATGACCAATGGACAATGGCAGACCCAGGTTTTGGCCAACTATATGTTCGATAAGCTGTTTCGCGCCAATGACTGGGGTACCGGTTCGGCCTCCGCGACCATTATCATGCTCCTGGTTACGCCCATCCTGGTTTGGAACATTATCAACGCCCGTAAAGAAATGCGCTAGATTCCTAATAGTTATTTCTATGCAACTTATGGCTCCGCCCGAGGCGGATTACATCACGAAAATAGTAAAACTGGAAGGCACGAAATATAGGTCGTCTTTTTTTCGTGTTTTCGTTATTTCGTGCTATCGTGATTATTTTTTCTGTTTGGTTCCGGTCTATCCGGGTGGGGGGTATCATGGATAATATTGTCGGAACAAAATCTGCGTTGGTCTGGGCCGTACATCTGTCGGTTGCGCTGTTGGTGCTGGCGTGGCTGTTTCCGACCGTAGGTCTGTTCGTTTCATCCTTTCGTACGGCCGACCAGATTTCCACCAGTGGCTGGTGGTCGGCGCTCCGTGAAGTGCAGCAAAACATGGTGCTGCGCACCGCTGACCCGGACGAGTCTCGCGTTGAGCGTGACGGGCGCTATTTTGTCGAAGGCAAGCTTTTCGAGGAAGGGGTAGAAGCTAAAATCAAGGTATGGGGCACTTCGTCGCGGCGCATCGGCGAATTCGTACCGGGTGATTTGGCCGATCTCAAGAAAGGTGAAACCATCACCGTCGATGCCGTCGGCAACTATGTCTGGTCAGGGCCGGAGAACCGCATGAAAGGACGCGGCCAGCGCGTGTTCGTTACCGCTTTGACACCGCCGGACTTCACCCTGGCCAATTACGACAGCATGCTGTTTGATGAAAATAATATCGAAGGTATTTCAAAGGCCTTCTTCAGCACCCTTACCGTCACGATCCCGGCGACCATCATCCCCATCGTCATCGCGGCGTTTGCCGCCTACGCACTGGCGTGGATGGAGTTCCCCGGGCGCTCGCTATTGATTGCCGCCGTTGTCGGCCTGTTGGTGGTGCCTTTGCAACTGGCATTGATCCCGCTGCTCAAATTGCATCTCGGCATCGGCATCGGCAAGGGGTATATCGGCGTCTGGCTGGCGCATACGGGCTTTGGACTGCCCCTTGCGATTTATCTGTTACGCAACTATATGGCTTCTTTGCCGCGCGACATTATCGAGAACGCACGGGTGGACGGCGCCACCGATTTTCAGATATTCATCAAGATCATCCTGCCGCTGTCTTATCCGGCATTGGCGTCGTTTGCAATATTCCAGTTTCTGTGGACTTGGAACGATCTGCTGGTGGCCAAAGTTTTTCTGATCGATGCCACCGGCGAAACAACGGTAATGACCAATCACATCGTGGAATTATTGGGCACTCGCGGCGGTAATTGGGAAATATTGGCAACCGCGGCATTCGTGTCTATTGCAGTGCCGCTGCTGGTGTTTTTTCTGATGCAACGATATCTGGTGCGAGGACTACTCGCCGGTTCGGTTAAATAAGAGGGGCAAGACGGTGGAATCAAAAGATATTGCCGGGCAGGAGTGGTGGCGCGGCGCGGTCATATACCAGGTTTATCCCCGTAGCTTCCAGGACAGCAACGATGACGGGATCGGCGACCTCAACGGTATCGTTAAAAGATTGCCCTATATTGCCTGGCTAGGTGTAGACGCGGTATGGTTATCACCGTTTTTTCCCTCTCCGATGAAGGACATGGGCTACGACGTCAGCGATTACTGCGACATTGACCCGATTTTTGGAACCCTCGACGATTTCGATGTGTTGCTGGGGACGGCCCATGGGCTTGGGCTTAAAGTGATGATCGACCTTGTGTTAAGCCACAGCTCGGATCAACATCCCTGGTTCGGTGAAAGCCGGCAAAGCCGCGACAACGAGCGGGCCGATTGGTATGTATGGAGCGAACCAAAGGCGGACGGTACACCGCCGAACAACTGGCTGTCTGTGTTCGGCGGACCGGCTTGGCAATGGGATAGCCAGCGCCAGCAGTATTACCTGCACAACTTTCTGGCCTCGCAACCGGACCTGAACCTGCACAATCCCGCTGTCCAGGATGCCTTGCTGGACGTGGTCCGCTTCTGGCTGGAGCGTGGCGTCGACGGCTTTCGTCTCGACACTATCAATTTTTACTTTCACGATAAACGGCTGCGCGACAATCCCGCCCTGCCTGTTGAAATGCGCAATGACAGCATTGCACCGCAGGTCAACCCCTACAACCACCAGCAGCATCTGTATTCGAAAAACCAGCCGGAGAACCTGAATTTCCTCAAGCGCTTGCGCGCAGTGCTCGACGCGTATAACGCCCGCACCAGTCTTGGCGAAATTGGCGACGCCCAGTGCGGACTGGAAATCCTCGGCCAGTATACCGCCGGCAACGAACGTGTGCACATGTGCTATGTGTTTGAGCTATTGCAGGATCAGCGGCCGACACCGAGCTGGATCCGGCAGGTATTCTCACGCGTTTCCGAGGTTGCAGCCGATGGCTGGATTTGCTGGGCTTTTTCCAACCACGACGTGATGCGTTATGCCAGCCGCTGGAACCTGTCCGAAGCAGCGCTCAAACTGCATGCCAACCTGCTGATGTGTCTGCGCGGTTCTGTCTGTATCTACCAGGGCGATGAACTTGGCCTGCATGAGGCCGATGTACCGTTCGATAACCTGCAGGACCCCTACGGTATCGCGTTCTGGCCGAAGTACAAAGGCCGCGACGGATGCCGTACGCCCATGGTGTGGGAAGAAATGTCGCCGAATGCAGGATTTTCACGCGTGGCGCCGTGGTTGCCGGTGAGTGCCGAGCACCTGCAGTGTGCATGGGCGGTGCAGGAAGCGGATGACGAAAGCTTGCTGCACCATTATCGTCGTGCGATCGCACTGCGACAGCACAATCCGACGATCGCGCTGGGCGAAATCGAATTTATTGAAGCTGAAGATAATTTATTGGGCTTTGTTCGTTACGACGACGATGTGTCGATTTGTTGTGTTTTTAATATGAGCGACGCGGTTGCCGAGGCGAGTTTGCCCAGGGGTCGCTGGCGCAGCCTTAATAATGGTGCCGGATTCGCGGACATTCCAGCTTCAGGGCCGTTGTGCCTCGACGCCTGGCAAGCTGCGGTAGCGATAAAAACGGGGGACTAAATATGTCTGACTTGAACTTATCAGCTGTTGATAAAACCTATCCGGGTGGTGTCAATGTTTTAAGCAATATCAACCTAGATATCGATAGCGGTGAATTGATCGTGTTTGTCGGGCCTTCGGGTTGCGGCAAGTCTACCTTGCTGCGCATGATCGCCGGACTCGAGCGCATCACCGGCGGTACGCTGAAGATCAATGGCCAGGTCGTGAATGACGTACCTCCGGCGCAGCGGGGCATCGCGATGGTGTTCCAATCCTATGCGCTCTATCCCCATATGACGGTTCGTGAAAACTTGTCTTTCGCACTCAAGATCGCTAAAAAATCGCGGGCTGAAATCGATGAGGCCGTCAGGAATGCAGCCAAGATTCTGCAGCTGGAACCTTACCTCGATCGTTTGCCCAAGGCGTTGTCCGGCGGCCAGCGCCAGCGTGTGGCGATTGGCCGTGCCATCGTCCGCGACCCCCAGGTTTACCTGTTCGACGAACCTTTATCGAATCTCGACGCGGCGCTGCGCGTCGCGACGCGTATCGAGATTGCCCAGCTCAAGGAAGCCATGCCGGATCGTACCATGATCTATGTGACCCACGACCAGGTAGAGGCGATGACGCTGGCGAGCCGCATTGTGGTGCTCGCTGACCGCGGCATCTCCCAGATAGGTTCGCCCCTGGAACTCTACGAAACGCCGCGCAACGAGTTTGTGGCGCAGTTCATCGGTTCTCCTGCTATGAACATGTTGACGGGTAAAATTACTGCTACCGGAGAGCAAACCGAGGTTAGCCTTCACCAAGGCGGCAGGGCATTTTCGTCAGTACCGACCCGCGATGCGGACATGGGGATGGAAGTCAATGTCGGGGTGCGCCCGGAAGACCTGCAACCCAGTGACGAGGGGCACCTCTACACCGCTAAAGTCGATTATACCGAAGCGCTCGGTGAAGTGACCCTGCTTTATTTCAGCCCGCAAGGTGACGATCCGCCCGTAATCGCCAAGCTTCCCGGTGTGCATGCGTCGCTGCGCGGCCAGCAGGTCGGTATGTCCGCTTCGAAGGATAAGGTACATTTGTTTCACAAAGGGAAATCTTTGCTTTACCGTGATTGATTGCGTCACTGCGGTTTGCAGAAAGAGTGGCGTTTCATCCAGCACGACGTTTACTAAAACGAGCATAAATAATTCCGGCAATAAACCACAACTGAAAGTGGTGGTTTATTGGCGGAATTATCCGGACAAACCGTTGTTGCGAATGACCTCTGCGAACCATCCGGCAGAAGCTTTGGGAATCCGTTTTTGCGTCTCGAAATCGACATAATGGATCCCGAATCGTTTGCTAAAACCCAGGGCCCACTCGAAGTTGTCCATAAAAGACCATACAAAATAACCGGCCAGATTGACGCCATTTTGGATGGCTGCGTGGCATTCTGAAATGTAGGCTTTAAGAAAATTGATCCGATCCTTGTCATTGATGCATTCATTTTCGACCTGATCCGCAAAAGCGCACCCATTTTCGGTCAGGATGATACGGGGTTCGTTATAGCGGGCATGGATCCATTCCAGGAGCCTGCGGCAGCCCCAGGGGACAATGTTCCATTGCATCTCGGTCTGATCCCAGGAATCATCCCGGGAGAGAGTGACATCCTGATCTTCGGAAATGCCGCCGTTGGCGAATACATAGCTGTTGGGAATGGGGCCGTCGGCATGTCCTGCCAGCATCGTTGTATAGTGATTCAAACCAAAGAAATCGGAAGAGTTTTTGAGCATGTCTTTTTCCGTATCCGTAAATTCGGGTAGTCGGTTGCCCAGCCTCTGACGCATGACCTCCGGGTAATCTCCATGGTAGATGGGGTCTGCAAACCACCCCAGGAAAAACAGCAGCGCCCGTTGAGCCGCCTCAACATCCATCCGGTCCAATGAAACCGGTTCCCGCCAGTCGCAATTGTTGCTGATACCGATTTGCCCTTTTTGACCCGGCTGAAAAATCGTGCGATATATATCCACTGCAGCCCCATGAGCACGCAACAAATGGTGACCGGCAACATAAGGTTCTTTGAGCGAAGTCCGCCCCGGCGCAAAAACGCCCTGGCCGTAGCCCAACATCGCCGCCACCCAGGGTTCATTGAGGGTAATCCAGTTTTTTACCCGGTCGCCGAAATGCTCAAAGCAGACCGCAGCATAATCAGCGAAGACGGAAGCGATTTCGGGGTTGAGCCAACCGTCTTTCTCAAATTGCAGCGCCGCTGGCAGGTCCCAGTGATAAAGGGTGACCCAGGGCGCGATATCATTGTCAATAAGTGCATCAATCAGGCGATTGTAGAAGTCAATACCCGCCTGATTCACCCGGCCGCACCCTGCGGGCAGGATCCGGGGCCAGGCAATGGAAAAGCGATAGGCAGGCAGGTTCATGGCCTTCATTAGGGCAATATCTTCTCGAAAGAGATAATAATGGTTACAGGCTGTATTTCCAGTCTGGCCCGAATATGTTTTGCCCGGGATGGCGGTGAATGTATCCCAGATGGATGGTCCCTTGCCATCGCTATCATACCCGCCTTCGATTTGGTAGGCAGATGTAGCGGACCCCCAAATAAAACCGTCAGGAAATCGCAGCATAAGCAGATCGAGTAGAAGTAAAGTAGGTTCAATCAAAGGAGAGGGAATCAGACAATTTTTTCATCCAACTGCGGGTCTTTTCCGCTAGTACAGGATATTGATCAGGCTCAATACGCAATCGTTCGAGAACTGAAGAATACGGCCTGTTAAGCTCCTCGTTGTCCGGCGCGCTGTTGTCCATCGAATGACACATCAAATTCGCCAGATAGACCATATCTGCATACAGATTCGACTTTTCTGAGCCTTCCGGATCGTGGTGCCACCGAACCGCTTTAATAAGATCATCCGGAAATGACCATTACGACAAGATTAGGGCCCCAATTTCAGCATGATCCGTTTTCAGGACCTCTTGTTCGGCAAAAACCACCGGTACGCCGCTATTAACGAGGCTATCGATTTTAGTGCGTTCTGCTTTTACGAATTCTCCCAGGGCCAATTTGCCCAGATCATGGAGCAAAGCCGGGGTGTAAAAATCACTCATGCCATCCAGATTCATATTTTTTGCCAACGCTTCCGCTGTATTTGAGACCGCAATCGAATGAAGCCAGAGTTCTCCGGGGGATAGTCCATAGCCTTCAACCATAGGATTCAATATTTTGCTCGTAGAGGCGGCGACTGCAATTTTTGAAAACCGCTGGAGGCCGACTAAGGCAATTGCCCGTTTTAAGGTGGTTACCTTAGAGGGCATGCCGAAAAATGGAGAATTGGCCAATCGTAAAATATTCGCGCTAAGCCCCGGATCGTGGCGCAAAATTTTTTCTATTTCATCGACCGATACATCCTCCTGGCTGATGAGAGCCCTTAGCTTAATTCCGGCTTGAGGCATGTTGGGAAATGACAACACTTTTTGAAGAACTTTGTCGGGTATAGCGCCAGCGCTATCGGGTAGATTTATGTCTTCTGAGATGGCCATATCAGCTCTTTCCCGTCAGGAATTAACCTGCAAAAATCGAATCGGATTACAGCATCCGGAGTCTTCATCATAACATATTGTTAAAAAGTTTCAATCTTTAAACCGCTTGTCATATGTGTTCCGTTTGCGGGATCGCCTAACAGGAGAACTTGCAGAATATCGCGGATGGAAGCTATTTCAAACCTGACAAGCGCTTTAGAAGATATTGCTTACAATGAGTATTCTGGTCGTTACCGATTGCGCCCCCGCAGCTTCCATCTTCGCTCCAATTGCCTTGGCGGGCAGACTTTGGAAATACGTTGGCACTCTATGATGACCTAAGGTACCTTCTGAATGTAGACTTTTCAGCCCCCGCAACTCAGGTGGATAGATCACCGGTTTTCTGGACTGGTGGCTGGAGGTTCGCGACCGCCCGGGGTATTACCGCCCCACTTCCCTTTCCGCCAGGCGGTATTCCCATTGTGCGGGATTGCCATTTTTGAGGGCATCTTCAAAATGGGCCCTGGCCCGGTCAGGTCTTCCGGCCAATTTCTGAAGTAGTCCGGCGTAGCAATAGGCACGACACCGTTCATTGGGTGAATTGCTTTCAAACACAACATCATCCAGTCGGGTGCGATTGATCAAAAGCCCGATATGCTGTTTTTCGTCCTTGTCCACATTGGGGTCGTTATAAAATGTCTGAATCAGCCGGGCGACCGATGCCTCCTGAATCCCAGACATGCGGCTTGAAAAAAATAAAACGGGTAAAACCTTGTATCTAATGTATCCATCTGAAATTTCAGACAATACCGGAACAGCTGCCGCATGGCGGTTATCCATGAATGCACTCATGCCGGCGAGCGCACGTGCATCATCGTGCTCGTGATTCAACATCCACACATTTCGGGCGGCCTGCTCGGCATCTGAGTATTTTCCAGCCAAAAAATACATCCCGGCCAAATCATACCAGTTGGCCGGATTTCCGGGATCCTGTTTAACAACCTGGGCCAGGAATTCAATCCCCTTGTCATATTGCTTGATTCGCCGATACATCTCAGCCACGGCAATGGGCGCCGCTGAATTTCCCGGTTCGAGTGCCGTCACGCGCTGCCATGCGTCCACTGATTTTGAAATTTGTCCAACCGCTTCATAGAGACGCGCACATACCTGCCAGATTTTTACATCATCGGGATGTGCACGGGCATAGGCCAGTTTTTCTTTTAACTGCGCCTGCCATTTTCGATAATGATTGGCAAAACGACTCGCAAATAGATCAAATGTTAATGTCCGTGAACGGCCCAGACAGGTAAGCTCCAAATCAAAATATAGATTCTGATATTGCCCGGGATTAATCTCAGCCTCAAACAGGTGGGATCCATCCAGCAACCGTCCCATGGATTTCAATGGCAGCGTTGTGTTGCCCCGTCGCAGGGACACACCTGAAATCAGCTGGCTGTTGTTGTCACTGAGGTAGGGATACATTTTGCTGGAGCCTATCCCCTCACCGGATGATGTGGGACCAAAGGTATCTTCAAATATCATATGAATAGAAAATTTGGGTTCACAGCGAATTTGAAGGGTATTTTCAACCTGCCGCAACTGCAGCTCCACAGGTCCCACAACAACACCTCCCTTATCGCCCGGGTGAATCGTATCGTATGCACGGCGATCAATTCCATCATCAAAATTATCAATCGTATTGATATGCGCCGCGGTTGTTAAACGGTGGGAGGCCAATATAACGTCCATGAACGGCACCGCATTCTGTTTTTGCAGTTTTTCCAATTCACCCAACAATTTCTCGTGGGACAGGTAGTCACTGAATTCCAATATCCCCTTGTCCTCGGTCGTTGTATCCAGTGTGCCCAGGGGTGGGTATTGAGAGACCCAGTTAAACCACTCGCCGATTTCGTAGGGCACCCCGGCACCATAAAACCCGCTAGCCGCTCCGCGGGTACGCCAATAAAAGGCACGGCCCCGATAATCCGACTTGCTGTTATGTGCCATCATGCCGTAATAACGCCGCCGAATCCCATCGTCTCCGGGTTTGATATTTCTTCGCCACGTATTCATGAGCACGGCATCCTCAAATGCCGTGGCCGCCTTCGTGGCCAATGATGGGGAAACATCACGAAGGGCCGACAGCATGCCGTAAAAAATGTTGTTGTCGTGAGGATATTTCGCCAGGGACGATGGATCTGCACAAATAAACACGAGATCCTGAACAACACTTGGTGAAAATGGAATCCGACTGGTTTTTTGCCAATCTTCAGCCTCACCATAGGTCAATAAATACAACAAGACACCACCATGCATGGACGTTCGATTGTTTGTCCATTCACGAATTTCATTAAAGGTTGATACCAGGTCGTCATACCGGCGACGCATGCCCGCAAGAATATCAGGATCAGATATGTCCAAAACCGCCCATGCCACCATCGAGAATATCTCAGGTGAAGGATTGGCCTGTTTCATAAATTTCACCAGCACCGGCTTGCCCTTGGGGCTCCCATAGACATGCAGATACATACCGGCAACTGCGGCCCAAACAGTGTCAGGTCCGTTTGCCAGTTCCACCAGCATGCCTTTATTCAGGCGGCCAAGGCGTGTTTCCATGTAGGCGATCACGCGCGTCCAGAATATTTTTTCATCTAAACGCCAATCCGCCGGAATGCCCTTGCAATGTTCCACGATATCTCGAATATCCGAAGCATTGCCATACGCCCCCAATACGCGGGCGATGGCCTTGCGGCGCAATTGGTACTCAAATTTGGCCCGGGGCTCCATTGCCGTTGGTGCCAATTCTTTAAATGCATCCCGAATATGCTGAACCTGCCGGGTCACGATGTCCGGCGCCAGCCCGGGTCGCTGCATGGCAACCGGTCCCAGATCGACCTTGACGATACGCGCTACGGCCTGTTGCAGGGGGCCCGGATGTTTTAACGGCATGAGCACTTCGTGAGGCGGCGTTCCTTTTTTTTGGGCTGCAATTCTGTTCGCTCCACCCCATCGACCATGACCTTGGTAGGCACGAGGGGTCCCTGCTGATCAATCGTAAGCCACTGATGGGTTGATTTTGTTAAATCAAGGATTCGGTCTTCGCCGGGCTCAACAACAATCACAAAGGGATTAAATCCATAGGAACGTACATCCACCCAATACCGTCCTGGCCTAATAAACGTCTCATTTTGCGCCCGCGCATGAAAGGCATGACTATCATAAATGAAATCAGGATAGGCATCTTCAATGAGATGACGATTCATGCGTTGATTTTGAGAATCACTGCGTTCTCCATTATTAATTAATGCCGTCGTTTCGTCATGCAATTCAACACTCCCAAAACGACCGGCTTCATACAAGGATGCATCCGTCACCAAATCGTTTAATGTCGCCAGAACCATAGACCGAATCTCACGTCCGTTGAGTAAAATCGAGTCACCATTCATCCAGCCTTTCAGTGCATCGGGAAACGCATTGACAATATAGACTGATACCGGATCTGACTTGGATCGCAATGCATCCAAGAAGCCCTGCGGGTCCCGAAAATCATGCGCCGTCCAGTTTATCTGCCCAATTCCTCCACCCGTAGCATGATAAAGCTTGAGTGGGACAAAACGTTTTTCACCCGAACGATCGGCAATGCGAACATTGACAGTCGCCAAGCCGTCCGCTTCATCCTGAATCGCATCAAACAGCTCTACAAGACGTCCCATCGTATTGATATATTCCATGAGATTATCGGCATTCAGATTTTCCGACCGGGTCACGATTTCCGCAGTAACATTTTTTAATGCATCGGCATGAGATCCGGCCACAGCAGCATGGAAGAAACGCTGCATCGCAGGTTCCACCCGAAATGCCGGCCCATCGGTGGCGACTTCACCGGCGGCCTGCACACCATGCAGCCGGCTTGCCGCGGCATCGGTTTCCTTAAAAATGACGGCATATTCCGGGCTGATGATCGATGAAAAGAGTATATCGGCACGGCCTGCGCCCAATACGGCAATACCATAACTGCTCCCGGCAATAATGGTATTATGTGCTGCTGCCACTGAGCGTATTTTGGAAACAGCGATCCCCGCATTCCTGCTATTCAAAATCAGATTGCCGGATACCCCGGCATATTCGGGCTGGATTTCACTTGCGACCGATACGCTAATACCCAGTTCAGAGTTTCGAATGCCATTTCGTGTAATCGCGATGCTGCCTTGTCCACGGCTGATTACATCTATCCCGCTGAAAGGACGGTTTAATTGATTGCCCGTTATCGTAACCGGTCCGGCCGTCTTGATTGAAAATGCCTTATAGCGATCGGCTACCGCATTCATTTGATAGTGATTTTGGCTGATAATCGTCGGCGGAGCGCCGCCATCGACAAAAATTGCCTGACGCGACTGTTGAAACCGGGTTCCGGTAACGGTACATGACACGCCGTTTTGAATATAAACGGCGCTGTCGGGGGATGCTTCAAATACAGAATCACGAATGGTAAGCTCAGCTTGCGCGACATCAACCGCATTGCTGCCGGGCCCTTTGAACGTGCATGACTGTATATGAACCTCGCCGCCTTCGGCATAGACATGTTTGGCCAACTGTCCGCTAAAATGAACTCGGTTTAAACGCGCGGTCCCATTTTTGATGAAGACCCCGATCTGAGACGAAATGGGTCGATCGACCCCGATTTTCAGGTTTTCCAATTCAATGGTCCCCCCCGCATCGACATAAATCACCACATTGGACTCATCGGGGCCCACCAGCACCGAATCACCGGACGGATCACCGACAATGCGCAAATGCTTTCCACCAGTGACTTGAATCTGGCCTTTGAATTCCCCGGCAGACAATACAATCACATCCCCGTCACCGGCACGATGCGATACACGCGTTAGCACCTCGGCAGCATCGGGGCGAATGGCGGATTCGGGGATATCGACCAACCCGGTTGCATGGGCTTCTATGCGCCCCAGATTACCGGCCTGGTCGGCGGCGCGCGCATAGTCGATCGCGGTGCGCGCCTCTTGATCTTTGAGTTCAAGATTCGCGCCGTGGGCGAGCAAATACGTGACTAAATCCCCATGCGCTGACATGGCGGCCAACATGAGAGGGGTTGTACCCTGGCCTAGGGCCCCGTTAACATCTGCACCATAATGGATAAGCCGCTTGATTGCTTCCAGATCTTCATTCAATATTGCCCAGTGAAACGCGGTTTCTCCCTTACGATCTTCAAGACGGGGATTTGCACCATGGGCCAATAAAAATGTAATGAGTTCGATATTCCTTGCGCGCACGGCAACATGAAGCGGTGTCCCTTTGGATGATAGATCATTAATATCGGCACCATATTTCAACAAGATGGTGATGATTGCCTGATCCCCTTTTTGGGTTGCTGCGACAATCGGGGAACGGCCGTCTTCTTTGCGAGTCGGATCGGCACCCGCCCGAAGCAGTGCCTCAACGGCTTCGTTGTCATTATTATCAATAGCCTGGATTAATGACGTTTGGGCCCATACCGGCATGGACATCAAAATCAATAACACAAGACAGGTTGTAAACAAAAATTTTGGCCTCATGGGGAGCTTCCTTTGAAGATATTTTCAATTTTTTCACCCAGGATATCAAATACACCGCCACCCGATTCATTGCTGTCTTCGGCAGGGGTTTGGTCTTGTTTATCACCATGGAATTTATCGTGGAGCCATTCACCAATTGCATCCATGGCCCGATCAACCACACCCGGCTCCTTTTTTTCTACCTTTTCTTTGACCTTATCAGGCACATTATCAGACGAATCCCCTGAACTGGTGGATGAAGCTGATGAATTATTGTCACCCGAGCTGGAACTATCCGCTGACGTTGATGTTGCTTCTGAAGATGTCGATGCGGTGTCACTCGAGGTTGACGTCGCATCGCTCGATGTAGATTCCGAATCATTTTCTCCGTCACCGGCCCAGTCGTCGGTATCCGGTTCCTGCGGTGGTTGGGGATGCTCCAAGTCGGCAGGGTCGGTAAGATCCGTCGGCGGTGGTAGTCCTGGGCCAAACTCATCGGGGTCTTCTGCATCACCATCCTCGACACCATCATTGACGCCCGGATCCGGCGGATCCCAGTCCTCGGGCTCCTCACCGTCGCCGCTATGAATTTTTCTGAGCTTTTCAAGGGCACCGATTATTCCAATATGACCTTTGGGCACATCGGATGCCTCGGAGGGTTCCGAAGGGTCGCTATGCGCTGCGCTTGAACCGCCGGTATTTGAGGACCCACCACTCCCGGTGCCCGAAGCTGTCGATGGACCGTAGTCGCGGTCACCGGCAGAATCGCGCACACGAAAGGCATCATCACTGAAAATATATCCCATGGCATTCGAACCCGTTCGGCGAGGACGCGCGGGGCGCGGGGTGTTGCCGCGCGGTTGAAATCCGCTGTTCGATCCGCCCGCAGCGGCCGCGGCACTGGCGCGTGGGGTCGTTGATGCCGAACTGGATGTATTGGATGCAGTATTGCTCCTATCCGTAGGATTGTTGCCGGAGGTATTTGTATCAGCGTCAGTCATGTTATTATTTGTCGATGAGGTATTGCTGCCGGCGGTGCTGCTCGTCGAAATGTTCGAATCGGCATCTGTAGGCGATGACGTATCGGTGGCGGTTGTATTGTCCGCATCAGCTGCAGTGTTTGCAGCAATGGTATCCGTGTCCGTGTTGTGCGACGATGTGTCCGTGGTTGGGTTACCTGTAGATGTATTTGAATTCGATGTATTGCTGTCGGTTGAAATCGAATCTGCAGGCCTATTCAGATGTGTTGAAGCATCGGACGGCGTATGCAGAGCCACAACGGATCCACCCCCGCCGGAAGGAAATCCCCCGCCGGTTACGGCACTGCCCATCAGCGATATGTTGGCCACGCCTTCCGGATAGGCCAATTCTTCCAGACGCCGCCGGCGACGCGCTTGCTCGTCTTCATCTTCATCGCCAAATATATTGAGTGCATCGAAAAATGCGCGACGGCTGCGTTCAAATGCAATATATGCGTCCGCCGCAGTCGTACCCAGCCAGGCCCCTAATTTCATCGCATCCTGGATATCTATAATGTAGCCGACCGGCGTAAGATGAAGCGCCACCCGTCCAAGCACCTTGGCGCCCACGTGCAGACCAATTTTGGCAATATCTTTGGCCCGGCTTAAGGCTGCGCGTGAGCGCTGTGCCACATTGCGTGCCCGGTCGGCCCACCGCGCCCCGCGTGAAGCCTGGGGTGTTTGACGTGCCACTCTGCTGTGAAAACCGACATCCGCTGCAGCGGAGGGCGGGATATTCCTGATCGCCCTGACCCCGTTGCGCCGCCCTTTTTGAACCTCTTTAAGGACATCGTCATAATCCAAATGCGGTGCTTCTTTGCGGATGATGGCAACCATTTCTTTTGAGCTGACTTTGCTTTGATTATAGGTATCGGGGTATTCTGTAATGAGTTCTTTAACCAAATTTTTGATATCAAATTTCTCCCCGGCATATGCATGCTCAACAATATGCTGGCGAATATGGCTCTGAAGCTCCATCGGAAAACCCTTGGCGCGATTTAAGGCCTCGAGTGCATCAATACTTTTATCCGCCTGTTTCGAAATCTGATAAACATGGGTTGCCTCATGAACCGCTGTCATGGCGGGTGCTTTCCATTTATTTTTGGGAAAATTGATTTTGGAACCAAACTCATCCACAATGGCCGTGGTGGGTCGTTCGTAATCAACACGCCCGGCCGCCTGCAATGCGTTTTTCACAACAACCAGGTGATTTCCCGGTTTATTAAGGGTTTCAAGTGACTGCCGCCCGATACGGCCCGCTGCCCGTTTCATGGGGTCTTTAGATCTTTCAAGCGAAGCGGTATTTTCCAAATGCCTGAAAATTTGATCGCGAACATGGGGGTCCGCCTGTGCAATTTCCTGCAATCTTAAGGGCAGTCGCTCGTCCGCTGCGGTACCCTGCCGATCAGTAAACCGAAGGGGATTATCGAGGGCATAGGCATAGAAATTACCGTCGCGATCGGGACCGGCCGGATCGGGTGTAAGAAAACGCTTCAACAATGGGGAGTACAACCGCGCCCCGAATTTGATGATTTGTACTTCGACGTCAACGGGTGATCCGGCATAAAACGGTGGCACGGGTATATCGCCCTCAATCTCAAGGACATTGCCCCAGGCGTCGTAGCGGTATGTATTGGCCACGACTCCTGTCTGGTCAACCAATGCCAGCAGGGTCTGGTTTGAACTCCAGACGGGATAATAATTTTTGTCATTGTAGTGAACCACGGCCCATTGTCCGATTTCGATATCCGGGACATACGACAAACGAAAGGATCCATCCGGATTAACGGTTTCGATGAGCTGGTCGCCATGATAGACATACCGCAGGGTTTGTTCCCCGGCCACGCGCTCGATCAAACGACCCTGCGCATCATATGCATAATGAATGGTCTTCTCATCGGGCAGCGTAACTTTTGTAACCAGATCGCGTTCATCGTATTCAAACTGCACCCCGCCTTCCCATCCCTTAAGCCGCCCGGCGGCATCATAGACCAGGTTGGCTGCGCCGTGACGAATGAGTTCCTGATCCACGCTGTATTGCCATTCGGGGATTGCCGCCGATCGAATTATATTGCCCGCCCTGTCATACTTAAATTCCTGGCCATAGCCATTGGCATACTGCGCCGACACCAGTCGATTCAACGGGTCATATTGAAACCCATGGGTGCCGCTGAGGTCTTTTATTTGGGTGAGGTTTCCGGCAGCATCACGGGAATAGATCTCGCGGTAGCGAATGCTGTTCCCCTTTCTGACCGTAATCGACTTGAGATCATAGCCGGCGGCATATTCATATTTGACGGTGATGCCTTGGGGATAGGTCTTGGCGGCAATACGGTTGACAGCGTCATATTCATATTGAATCGTTTCCCCAAAAGCGTGTATCGAAGTCAATACATCCGCTGCCGCGAATTGATACTGGAATGTGGAGCCACTAGGGGCCTGAATCCACTCGGATTGAGTTTCACGATCACGCCCGATTTTAACGACGTGTTGGAATGGATCCCGATATTCAACCAATCGATCGGCATGGTCATATTGATAGGTGCTGACGCCTGGCTTTCCGCTTGCGCCGATCAGACGCCGTTGGGCATCATAGGTATAGGTCCAAACGGCTTCATTTCCTGAATGAATGGATGTCACATCCCCATCAACATTATAGGTGTAGCGCACCTGTCGCCCATCGGGGTAGGCAAAGACGGTGGGTTGTCCTTGGGCATTGAACGTGGTTTTAAATGCTTTGTCTCCAGGGGTGCGCCAGGTCAAGGTCTGGGTGTCGTAGTCAAATGTGCCCGTATAGCGATGTTTGAGAGGGTCAATAAATGTTGTCAGAAAACCATCCGCATCGTATTGCTTCTGGATGACACCCCCCATAGGGTCAACGACTTTCACAGGGCGGCTGTCGGCATCAATGGTAATGCGTGTAACCTGATTGCCGGGCGCGGTGACCACCATCTCATAATCCGATGGATAAGCAATCGTGCGCGTTCCGATAATCGGATCCGATTCCTCGATCATCCTTCCCTGAGCGTCATAGCGCAGACGATACTCACCGAAGGGCCCTGCCTCCGCGACAACATTGCCCGCATCATCAAAGGTATAGGCATATGTCTGACCAAGCTGATTGACATGCCGAACAACCCGGCCTTTGTCATCATATTCATATTTTTGATTGGTTCCATCATGGTGGTCGATTTGGCTTATAAATCCCTGTTGGTTGTAGCGATAACCTTTTGAAAATGATTCTTCCCCTTCAATCCGGGTTTCCGCTATTACTCGACCGGCATCATTATATTCATAGCGTCTACCGCCGCCGGGGTAGATCATGGCAAGCAAATCACCCCGGGCAGTATATGTATAGTCAATTGTTCCTGACGGTGAAGATTGCCTGATCAGGCGATCTTCGGCATCGTAGTGACTCTCTTCCCAGCGATCCTGATTGACCAGGCGGACGGAATATCCGTCATCGCTGTAATTGAAAGTACTGGTTACAGAACCTTCCACGAGGGTTGCAAGCCGGCCCCGGGCATCATAGGTATAGTGCCGGGACGTTCCCCATGATGCCGATTCAGACAGGAGTTGACCCCGGGCGTTATAGGTATAGTTAATGGATTTGCCGTCAGGACCGTTGACTGCGGTGAGATTGCCGTTTGCATCATGTGAAAATATAGTCTGATGGCCATTGGCATCTACGATCTCGACCAATTGTCCTTCAGCATCAAAGGTGCGCTGAATGGTATCTTCATTCGACAGCGTAATCGTATATTGTGATTGAATATCATCTTGCTGAACCTCCACCCGGCTTCCATCCGGTAATGTGGTCCATTTGAGCTCATCGCCCTCACCCCACTTGAATTCAACTTTTTCACCGTATTCGTTTGCAACGGAGACCTGTCGCCCGGCTTCATCAAATTGCTTTTCACGTACCCAGCCATAACCACCGGTTGCCTTCTTTTCGCGGCCATGCTCGTCATATTCAAAGCGAACTTCTTTTTGTCCGGACGCCCCCACGCCGATTAAGCGGCCGTTGCGGTCATAACGATAGCGCAACAATTCACCACTGGTTTCATCTTTCATTCCAACCAGCTGTCCCACATGGTTGTATGCTAATTGCCAAGACTGCCCGGCAGCGCTTCGGGCCATGATCAAACGGCCGGCATCATCGTATTCAAAGGCGACCTGTTCGTTAGCGCCCAGCCAGGTTTGCAGCAGCTGATTATGCCCATTATAGCGATAGCGCGTCACGTCACCGCCGGCGAGTTGCCATGCAACGAGCCGGTCGGCATCATCCCACGTCCATGTCTCCACTTCACCCTGTACTTCAAATCGGACCGGCCGGTTGACCGCGTCGTATTGAATCCATGATTCTCGTTCAGCGAACATGGTCGGAAAGGCTTCAGCCCGCCAATCACGTGATGTCAAAGGCCGATCCTGATCTTCCGGCGTCGAGGCCGACTCAACAGCATCACCGCCTTTAATGTATACCGGTGCCGCCTGATAGCGCGAGTCATGGATGGCCACCATGTTCTTCATGACCATGGACTTGACCTCGGAGCCATCGTAGCGGGTGCGTGTCATCGCAATACCCCCACGACCCTGATCCGCCAACCGGCCGGCATCCAGGTCCGGAATAGTGGATTCGGTTAATCCCGTCGGAACAATATCCAGGGTCTCTACGCTTCCATTACCCGAGGTCATGGTCAATCGAAATTGGCCCGTGGTACCATGAATGGATTTTTCAAAATGGGTTTGCTGCGCACCCGGACCGGATATCTTTTGCAGACTGCCGTCTTGAAAGTAATGAATCGTAATGCCACTCCGATTAGGCAGTACCAAACGTGAGAGCCAGCCGCGATCGTAGTGGAAAAAAGTTTCCCGTCCGATCGAATCCTGAACCTTGACCAGCCGGTCTCCCTGATAGGTATACGCCACCTTGCGCCCCAGGGGGTCGCTGACGCTCATCAGCCGGCCATCTTGAAAATCCAGCTGAAGATATTGACCGGTTTCATTGGCTATTTGCGTGGGATAGGGTGAACCTGTATTTTGATATGAATATGTAACAACGCTCGATTCAAGTTTGCGTTCAATCAAGCGCCCGAGCGCATCAAATATTTCACGATATCCATTCGTACCTATGCGTTGAAATGTATTTCCTGAGCGCGATTCGATCCAACTCCCGTCAAACGCTCCTTTTATGGCGTGATACTGCCCATTGGTTCGACGTGTGTAACGCGTAAGACGGCCATCATCCTCTTGAACTTGCAACATTTCATTATCAGGACTTAGTATCAGTTTTACATCCAGATTAGATGACCATCCCTTGCCCAACACGCCGACATAAACACCCTTGTTTCTATACGTGCGTTCAACAGAAAGGGATAGTTTGCCCGATGGGATCAGCACATCGACAAACGGCAGCTGCAGACCACAATCCGGATAACTCAGTAGGGTGCGATGAAACTCATCGGCCTGGCCTATATTAATAGGAAGGGGCGACGGACGTGCCTTAATCAACTCTGCCCGGACCGATGACCATAGAACAAGCCCTAAAAGGCATCCCAGGACGCTGATGGCAAATTTGAGAAGATTTGGACTTCCTATTTTTTGAGGCCTCATCACAATGTTCTCCTAATAGTTGAAGTCAAAATTTTTTTTAAGCTTGAAATTCCTGCCCTTCGAAGCCTTGGGCCAGACAGCAGGTTGATTGTAATCGAAATCCCGCTGCCCTTTATGGCCGCTCAAATCCTGCCCGCAACGGGCGGGGCGAAAAATCCCGCGACATGGTCTATAGACTGCCCCCGATGACACCCTCGTCCAAAGGACGGCCCAGGATCGTGTTGGCGGCCTGAATGCCGGACCATACCGACGCCTCCACACAGCCGGCGTTGAATCCATTTTTGATCCAGTCTCCCGTGAGTACCAGATTGCTAAAGCCGGATTGGTCGGCCCGCAGGCGGTACTTCAGGGATCCGGCCAGGGACATGACATAGCGCTGAGACGGGTCGATGTTGGCGCGATAGTAGATGCCGGCAAGATCGCCGGGCGGCAGTCCGGAACGGGGCACCTTGCGCCACAGGGATTGAATTTCGTTTTGCAGCATATTGCGGGCCGTCTGCTCGACCTTGTCAAGCGCTTCCCGGGGCACCCCGGGATTTGACCGCTCGGGGATACCCCCTTCCATCGGTCCGCAGAAGTAGGCAATGCTCTTGGGCGCGTCAGGCCCTGACCAGGTTTCCCGGATCAGCAGGTTCGTCATGTCGGCCCAGGTGTTGAGCGGTTCCTGCCAGGCGTCCAAAATCGGACGCTTGGGCTGCTTGCTGTCATCGCCGTTGACGTCGTTGTCGGGCTCTTTCCAGCCGAGCTCCGCGACCGTGAGCTTGGGCCACAGCTGAAGGGCCAGGGTGCGCACCGTCCCGACCTTCTCGACCATCTCCTTCCATGCGTTGGAACCTGCAACGAGCTCGGGGCAGAGATAAGGGATCGAGGCCAGAGAGATACCGAATACGACCACATCGAAATCTTCTCCCGCTTTGAGCGTTACCTGCGCGACGTCCTGCCACGGGGTCCAGAACGACTCCAGATCGATTTTGCGGCGCTTGAGTTCCTCGCCCTCCTCGATTTGATCGTAGCACGGCTCGGCCGGCCAGCACGGCAGATTCTCGACATCCACCAGCGGTTGGTAGGAGCCCGGACCGCTCTTCAAGGTTACCTGGCGGCCCATCTGGATCGCCCCCACAGCCTGCTTGTCGCTATCGAGCTTCAGGGACTTTACGTCGTGAAAGAACCGGAACTCGACGCCGCGCCGGCGAAGTACTTCGTAGAGGGGGCCGAAGATCGTGTCTCCCATTCCGGCCTGCATCTTCCAGAAAATTGCGCCTTTGTACGTCAGACACATCCGGAAGATAGACCGTATGGCCACCGGTGTGGCAAGATTAGGACGGTCGATCTCACCATTTTCGAATGCAAAAACGAAGTCATACAGGCCGCGCAGGAGTGGATTGGTGTCGAGGTTCGAGATCAGGTCGAAAGCGTGATGACGCTTCAACCATTTTGAAAAGTCCTCGTCATCGAGATCGTCGAGCTTTTTCGAGCCCGTTACGACCCCGTCGCGCAGCAGACCGACAGAGATGGTCGCCGCCATGTCGAGCAGGATCAGAATGCGGCGCAGGGTCAGCTCGGCGTCGGCAAGGTCGACGAGCTCGCTTTCCAGCCAACCGAGGATCCGTTCCAGTAGTTCGATCAGCCGCCCGTGTTGAGACTCGTCGTGCACGGCAGCGGCGAGACCTTCGAGGGCGGTAAAAGCGGTGATGCCCGCACCTTCCTCCAACGCGTCGAGATCGATCCCGAGGTGGTGAATCCCCTTTTTGAGCCATCCCAGGAATCCTGCATGTTTTTCGTTGCGCTCGTTGGCAAGGAGATCTCGGTGCTTGTGGGCGAATTCTGAAATCCAGCCGAGCAACGTCTCGACATACTGGGCCGGCGTCATAAATTCGCCCCCGTCACCGGGGGTGCCGTCGTTGGTGGGAAAATCGAACATCCAGGGGTGCCAGTCGTCCTCGAAGCGCTGGTTTACGCCGAGGTAGCTGTGAGGTTTGAAAGCATCCTGCCAGGTGGCCAGCGGTACCCCGGGAGATCGCCCCAACTCCTCGTAGACCTTGCGGATGATCTTAAATGAATTCTCGTAGAACCCCAGCCAGACATGCAGCCCGTGCTCTTCGATACGGCCATCGGCCCCTCGTCCCGAGGCGCCTTTGCCGCCCAGCCGCCAGCCCAGCTGGTAGACGGTGATACTTTCGAAGCGCTCCTTCCAGTCTGCTGCCTCGGTGAGTTGCCAGGCGGTGGCCATCGCCGCAACGCCGCCGCCGAGAATCACGACCTTTTTGGGCTTCTCTTTTTTTACCGGCAGATTCGGCCGGTAGCTGACGGTGGTTTCGCCGATCTCGAAGTCGAAGTCGACCCAGTAGGAGAGCACCGAGGATATCGGTCCGGCGGGCAGACCGATGTCTCGCCGAATGGGGTGACTCGGATAGTCGGAGAGATCGATCTGGTAGGGGTGGAAGTAGAGGCGACCGTCGTTGAAGCGGGTCATTTTCGTCCGGGTCTCCTGAATGCACTGGTAGCACGCACGGGTGGGGTCGGTGCCGTCACGGAACTGCTTTAGAAATACCATCGGGATGCGCATCTCGTTGAGGTCTTTGAAAAGATGCTCGGCGATTTCGAGATCATGGAACAACGTGCCGAGGTCCAAACGTGCTCGGATTTCCCCGGTCAGGTGTTCGAGACTGTCGATTTTCGAAGACTGAAAGGCCTGCCCCTCGCTTTTTGCTCGGCTGGCCGCAAAGAGCCGGCGGCGCTGCCCCTGACTGGCCGGGTCGAGTTCTACGGCAACCATGGTTTCAACGCTCATCGACGCCGGGGCGTCGGGGCCGTCGGGAACATCGAACCAGCCGATGGCCTTGGGAAAGCCGTAGATTTCGCGCCCCATCGCCATTGCCAGAGAGTTGGAGACGATCATGTAAGGCTGGAACCAGAATAACAGCTCGCGCTGCTTATCGAGGACCAGGGTCCAGACGGCTGCTTCTTCCTCTGAATACCAGCCCAGATCGACGTCGGGCGGGTTCTTGGTGTAGAGCTTGGCGAGGCGGTTGAATACGAAAAGCACGTGAGAGGAAGCCGGCACAAAGTTGGTGGTGCCGCCCGGCCCGTTCAAGTAGCGATCACAGACGTATTTTTGAAGCGCGTCCCGGTCGCCTTTGACCGCAAAGCCGTAAAACTGGACGCTCTTGGCCACAAACGGCGGCGCAAACACCTGCGAGCCGCCGCGCTGGATATAGATAGGTTGGTTCATGCTTTTCTCCTTTTCTAAGATATATTTTGTCGCAGAAAACTTGGTTTTTGGGCGAGGTCAGAGATAATCGGCTATGCTTTATATCTAAGTCCTTTATGGTTTCAGGTGTTCCGCCGAAGGCGGATCAGGTTTCAGGAAAAACGAAAATTGAGTCCTGGATCCTGATTGGATTGAGGCAGAAGGCCATCAGTGGTGAATGCAAAGGCAATTTATGAACGACTCCGATCAAGCGGATCGACTTCAGGCGCTGATACCCAACACTTGAACACTGTTGGCAAAAGTTGCTACCTTCATCACCCCGCTCTCCGAGCTGCAGACTCTGCCCTCCGGCCTGTAAGCCATACGTGCTGGAAGCGGGGGTGAACCAAAGCCGAGGCCTGCCGCGGTGTTGCTTTGCGAAGATGTATCCTCCCTCCGGGCGGTAGGCCCGCGAGCCGAAAGCTGGAACCGGATATTGCCTAATAGGTCGAGCCCTGCAGCACCTGTCGCGCTTTGACCAGGTCGGGTACATCGAGGTCCACGGGGAACCCGTCGACGAGGGCCCCCAATCGGCTTTCACCGAGCAAACCGGGCTTGCGCTGGACGAGCATCCGGTGAAGGTCCGTCGCCACCCGCAGGGCGGCACCCGGGGCTTCGCATCCGTCGGCGATTGCGAGGGCCTGCCGATAGCAGTCGCGCGCCGGACCGGCCTCGCGCTGGGACTCGGACTCCCGCAGTTTGCCCCGCAGCCGCCACAGCTCGATTTCAGAGATACGCTCGCCGTTTCTGTCGGCATAGCGGAAGCCTTCTTCTATCGCCCGGGCTGCTTCGTCAACGCGGCCGGCGTCAAGAAGCGTCTCGCCGAGCAGAGTGTACCAGACGGGAACGACAACCCCGCAGCCGATGCCGGTATAGGCAGCGATGCCTTCCCGCATTTCGGCGATGCCCGCCTCCAAATCGCCCATGGACGCGCGCCCCCAGCCGCGTACAATGATGGCGGCTTGAAGCCAGAAGGCCACCTGCTGTTCGTTGCAGTGCCGGACCACAGCGTCGGCAGCGGCGAAAGCCGCTTCAGGCTCATGGCGCAGATAGTGGTGAACGAAGCGAAAGGCCAGTGACCAGCTGGTGGTATAGGGATGTTCGAGCGCCTCAGAGACGGCGGCAGCCCGGGCCACGGCCTCCTCCGCATCTTTAAAACGGCCCTGGAAAAAATCGACATAGATTTTGTAACAGTAGGCACAGACCGCAGGGTCCTGACCGAAGATCAAGGCATGGGAACTGTGCTTTTCAGGCTCGTACAGCGCAATGGCCGCTTCGAGATGACGGCGTGCGGCCGTTGTATCCCCCTGCCAGAAAAGACAGTTTCCAAGGGTCCAGTTTGCCTCGATGAGAAGGCTCGAGTCTCCCAAAGCGGTGCCCTGTTCGAGCATCTCCTGCGCGAACCGGCGCGAGCGTGACAGCTCGCCACGAACCAGGAAAAAGACCCATGAGCCCCAGAGTGCAGGAAAGGTTTGCGGATTTCCCGGCAGTGCATCGCACAGAACGCGCGCGCGTTCGTACACCGCGCCCACCTCTTCGGAGGCAAACCCGGTTGTTGCGATCAGGGCCGGTCCCAGTACACTCAGGATATCCAGCTCGAAGCGCTGGCGGGTGTTTTCATCTTCAATGTGAATGAGCAGATCCAGGCTTGCTTTCAGATGGCCCGCGGCTTCGATGTTGGCCGAGCGTGCAAAGGCCCGTTTGCCTGCCGTGGTCCAATAGCAGGCAGCCGACGCATACATGCCGGCGCTGGCCGCGTGGAACGCCACCAGTTCAGGCTGAGTTTCGATCACCTCGGCGACCTCCTGCTCGAGGACCTCGACGATCTGACCGTGAAGGTCCCGGCGGGCGCGCTTGAGAAGCGACTCGTAGGCGGCAACCTGCACAAGGGCATGGTTGAAGAGATAGCGCGAGTTGGGCGGCGCCCCGCGGGAGAAAACGAGGCCCGCTCTGATCAGTTGTTCGAGACCGCGGTGCATGTCCTTTTCCTTCAGATTTACGATGCGGGCCAGAAGTGAATACTGGAAACGCCGCCCGATGACGGACGCGTGCTGGGCGATCTCCTTTGCGGGTCCCAGCCGATCCAGGCGCGCCACCAGCGAGTCATGCAGGCTCTCCGGCACCAGATGCGGCGGCAGGCTGCCGGCAAGCTCGAACTTGTCGCCCCTGTCAACCAGCGCGCCTGATTCGAGCACAGCCTTGGTCAGCTCTTCGACGTAGAGCGGCACGCCGTCGGCAGCGGCCCCAATGAGGTCGCTGACCTCTCTGGGCAAAAACCGGTCTTTGGCGACCCGTGCGATCAGCTTTTTGATCTCCGTGCCGTCGAATCTGGACAGCTCCAGCGTCCGAACGGACCGCTCCCAGACCGGATTGAACTCCGGGCGGCCGGTCATCAGCATCATCACCGAAGGTTGTTGGGTATCTTCGATCAAGCGGCGCACGTACTCGAGCGTTGTCGCGTCCGCCCACTGCAGGTCTTCGAATATGATCAGCTGCGGCTTGCGCGCCCGTTCGAGGAGCCGGACCAAAAGACCGAGGGTTTCCTCCCGTTTGCGCTCAGCGCTCATCTGCGGCGGTGCGTAGCGATGCTCATAGGGCAGATCCAGAAGCGAGGCGATCAAAGGAACGCTTACTTCCAGGTCGAGTTGTCTCTCGCGGAGGAAGGATTCAAGGCGCTCCAGGGCGCCGTTGGGGACGTCTTCGCTGCTGCCGCTTCCGAGGGCGACACGTCGCAGCAGCTCGAGAATCGGGTAGAGCACCGAGTTGGCATGGTAGGGTGAACAGTCAAATTGGGTGACGTTGCCTTTGTCCCCGGCCGCTTCGGTTATGTAGCGGATGAGTCGCGATTTGCCGATTCCGGCTTCGCCTCGTAGCAGCACCCAGGTCGATTCGCCATCTTGTGCGGAGCGCCACATCGTCTCGAGAACCTCCTTCTCTTCTTCCCGCCCGACAAAGGGAGTCAAACCACGGGCGATGACGGCCTCGAAGCGGGTGTGAGTGGTTGGACCTGCCACGTGATAGGCGAGCACCTCCTCTTTAAGGCCTTTGAGGCGCTGGGGGCCGAGTTCGTCGACGTTGAAGAAACCTTCCACCAGGCGCAGAACCGTGTCAGAAATGACCGCCGTGCCCGGCGCCGCCAAAGACTGCAGACGGGCCGCGATGTTGGGAGCCTGGCCCAGCGCCAGATCCTCGCGGGTGCTGCCGGAACCGACTTCGCCGGCAATTGCATAACCGGTATGGATGCCGATTCGCACCGCGATCTGCGTGCGGGCATCGGACGCGGCCTCCGCGTTCCTGTCTGCGACGGCATCGAGAATCGAGAGACCGGCAAGCACTGAGCGCCGCGCATCGTCCTCGTGAGCAATCGGGTAGCCGAAGTAAACCAGCACTCCGTCTCCCAGGTACTGGGCCACATGACCGTCGAAGGCATCGACAGCTGTGGTGCAAATCGCCTGAAATTCACGCACCACCTCGTGATATGTCTCGGGCCCTAATCTTTCGGTAAGCGCGACGGAGCCGACCAGATCGCAAAAGAGAACCGTCAGATGGCGCTGTTCGGCACTTGGAACTGAGGGCTGGGAAGCCTTCAGCGGGGCGCCGCAGTTGGCGCAGAAGTTTCCCTCCGCAACTGTCGCCCCGCAGGCCCCGCAGGTTATCGATAAGACCTCTTGCATTTATTCCTCCTTGTGATTGACGTGGCAGGAACCCGGCCGCAAGCAAAGGAAAAATTCCCCCCATCCATTGCCATTGTCTGCTATCGGTTGGAAAACAAGCGCTCAGACGGCGCTGCAGTGTTTGGGGGATCAGCCGGGTGCCGCTGTAGCCCTCGTTTGTTTTTTGGTGGCCAAGGATGCAAAGAAGGCGCCGTTGTGCGTGCGAACGTAAATCTTGATGTCTAGGTTGAAATGCCGGTCCGGTGCGTTGCCATAAGAGAAGAACTAGGTTGTCAACACGCACGGGTCGAGAATGGTGAGCTGTATATCGGGATCAGTTATAGCCTAGAAGATTTAGTTGCAACTGAGATGGATCAATAACTATTTAGTTAAACACTACCGGTTTTGTTGTCAATATTCAGACAGTTTTAGATGAGAGTGAATACATCAACTGATTGTGGTATGTTTCTGCGGTACGGCTTCGGCTGGAAATTTCGAAGCAGGTTTGAAGGGGGTGTCCTGTGAAGGGTTTCAGGTTTGAGGGGGTGGGCCAGGCGTAATGCCGGCCAGTTAAGGCTCTATGCGAATAGCGGTTCTATATCGGGACTCAAAGTGAAGATTATAAAACGTTCGATCAATTCATGATATTGCTTCTTTGAATGATTTCTTCCTTCATTTCGGGCGACAGGTCATTAAAATAGGCGGAATATCCCGAAACCCGCACCAGCAGATGGGGATGGCGTTCCGGGTTGTCTCTGGCCTCGATCAGGACAACAGGATCCAGAACGTTTACCTGTGCCTGCATGCCCCCTTTTTTAAAATGGGTTTTCAGAAGCGTGGCCAAGGCTGCCTGTCCGGTTTTTCCCCGCAGCGTCTGGCGGTCGAATTTCAAATTGAAATTGATACCATTGGCGATTTTGGTAAAGTCGATCCGATTCACGGAATTGATCAGGGCGGTGGGCCCGAGTCGGTCCATCCCGTTTGCCGGTGAAATACCGGATGAAAAGCTTTCCCCTTTCCTTCTGCCATTGGGAAGGGCGCCGGTAATCCGCCCGTAATATTCATGAATCGTAACCGAATATAGGCCGGTAACATATTTGCCGCCCCGCGTGTTCGTGTAATTTGCAAGCTCCTCGGTGAACCGGTTCACCACGTAAACCACCCATCTATCTACATCCACAATATCGTTGCCGAATTTTGCCAGGCCCTTTAAATAGGCTCTGAGGTTGGCGTCCGCAAGGTTTTGCTTCAATTGCGCCGCCAGATCAGGGAGCGAAATTTTTTGGTCGACAAACACGGCCTGTTCGATGGCATAAAGGGAATCCCCGGTATCGGCAGGTGCCACGCATTGAATGCCGGAAAAGTTGTAGCGCGCACCGCCCGCCGTGGAGCAGCTGCCCGTCTCGATGCATCCCTCCAGAAGACTGCTGGTCAGTGGGGTGGGATGATACTTTCTGTTGGCCGATTCAATCGCCTGGAGATCTTCGATCAGCTTCGACAGCTGGAAGGCAAGCTGTTTTTCGAAAGCAGTCTTGACATCCTCCATGGATTGCATGGCGTCGACCGGCATTGTTTCTGCCCCCCGCAGCCTGCTTCCAAACCGTTTTCCCCGATTCAGAGCCAATTCGAGCAAAATAGGGACATTCACGATGGCGGCATCGGTGGATGAGAAGCTTTTGCCCTGTGATACCGGTTCGACACATCCGACGCCGGTGTAATCCCGGGCGTCTTCGGCATCGTATCCATGTTTGCACATCGTATCGACGATGACAGCGTCATTATACAGGGCCGGTGAGTTGCTGCCGGCCGCCAGCATGGCGTTGATCCGGGTTAGATATTCCTGCGGGGAATTCTCTGAAATGCGGGCATGATAATTGGGCTGACGCATGCGCAGTTTGTTCATGACTTCCAGAAAAATATAGCTCAAGTCATTGGTGGCATCTTTGCCATCCCGTCCCAAACCGCCCACCGTCACCACCTGCCCGTTAAACATGCCGCCGTGAATCCCGGTGAGGTATTCCGAAAAAACAGGGATGATTTCAGACATTTTAATCGAAAATGCTGCTACAAGCGCTTTTGCTTCTTGGCGGGTATGGACATTGTATTTCACATCCTTTTTGTAGAAGGGATACAGATACTGGTCCATGCGTCCGGGGCAAACGGCGTTGTCCAGACTTTCCAGATTGATGGCGATCTGGGCAAAGAAAAGGGACTGAAGCGCTTCGCGAAATGAGGAGGCGCCTTTGCGAGGCACATCGCGGCATACCGCGGCGATTTCCTGCAGCTCCTCTTTACGAAGCGTTTCAGGCTCGCTTGCAGCCATTTTGTCAGCACGTTCTGCATACCGCCGGCCAAATCGAGCAAGGGCGTCACAGACAATTTTTACCCCCTCATAGAACGCCCATTTTCCGGACCCCGGCCTGGTTTCTTGCTGGTATTCGTTGGCTTCGGAGATGATTCCATCTGTCCCCATGTTGATCAATTTTTCATAATCCGGGGCAATGTGAGATATTCCGCCGGACTCGTTGATAATGTAGAAGTATCCTTTGAGCTGATGAAGCAGGAGCCGAATCGTTTTGACAGGGGATCGGTAGGCTTTGATCGCCATAAATCTGAACAGCCAGAAAGGAACGATTTTTAGAAGGCGCCATATCTCCTGACCTGAAATCTGCAGGGGATTGGTCTTTCTTTTCGAAAATTTGAAAATATCCATCATGACCGGAACGCCGTGAAGTTCCGGGAAGAGGGAACCGCCCACCCTCCTGGAAGTGTAATTTCCGACAATCAACTCGTCCGGGTAGATGGTGATCTTTTTTTTCAGCAGCACTTCCCGCAGCGCCTCTGCCATTTGGATAGCGGCCGGTTTTTTGCGGTTGCGCGGATTTTTGCAGTAGTCGGTCCAGAGCAGGGCCCGGTCCGTACAGATGCCGGGGCGGGCACTCTGAACCGCATCTCTGAGCCGCTCGACACGGCTTTGCAGACGTTTTTCTCCGGCCCTTGGAACCGCTTTGTCAGTCGTAAATAGCGACATGAATTTTCTCCTTTTCAAACAGTTCTTTTGCATACTTGAGATCAGCGGCGTTCATGGTGTTGAGATTCATGGGCTTCTGCCGGGTGTCTATGCGTTCCAGCTTGGCCTCTCCCATGTTATGGTAGGCCAGCAAATGGATGCTGTTATGATTGTTTTGCTTTAAAAAAGCTGCCAATGACCGAATGTTTGCGGGCGTATCGTTAATACCCGGGATAACCGGCATCCTGGCCTGCAGGTTGCTGAATCGTTTGGCCAGCCGGGAAAAATTGTCCAGGATTATATCGTTTTGACAGCCGGTATGCTTTTTGTGATTTTCTGAATCCATATGCTTCAGATCATAAAATATGAGATCGAGAAATGGGATGGCTTCTTCTATGCGATTCCATGAGGCCATTCCGCAGGTCTCCAGATTGACATGGATTGCCTTTTCTTTTAACAGGGGAAGAAAGGTTTTCAGAAAAGCGGACTGCACCAGCGGCTCACCCCCGGAAAGCGTTATCCCACCGCCGGACTCCTCGAAGTAGTCTTTATCTTTTATAATCTCGGCCAGAAGCTCGTCTGCGCGCCACTGTTTTCCCACCATCCGCAGGCTGTCCGTGTCGCATGCGCTGACGCATTTTCCGCAGAGACTGCATTTGGGAAAAACGATTCGATGGCGGGGATGATCCAGGACGGCGTCATCCGGGCAGACCTGCCGGCATTGCAAGCAGCCGATGCAGGTGTTTTTATAAAATATCAGCTCGGGCGCAGGTTTGCGGGATTCCGGGTTCTGGCACCAGGCGCAGGCCAACGGGCAGCCTTTAAAGAAAATCGTTGTGCGGATGCCCGGGCCGTCATGCAGCGAAAACCGCTGGATATCGAATATGGTAGCGCCGGGTGCTGAAGCAGGGGGCATTTGTAGTTGTCCCTGGTATCTATCAAGTAATTATGCTATCGCGCAATGTATCCCAAAGATAGTCTATAATAGTATCACGGCCAAATACTTCTTGCCATAGTTCGGGATGCATCCAGTAGTAGAATTCCTAAAATCATCAATCTTCAATCGCCAATCTTCAATACTTTGGCCCCCCGGATTTTGCGGTTTTTCAGCTCTGCCAGGGCCTGATTGGCCTCTTCCAGCGCAAATTCCTGGATTTCCGGTATGATGGGTATCTCCGCGGCCAGGGCCAGGAATTCGCGCACATCGCGGCGGGCCACGTTGGCCACACTTTTGATCTCTTTTTCCATCCACAAATGACGCGGATAATCGATCTTCAACAGGGCGCTTTTGTCGCTGTCTTCCTTACGAATGGCATTGATAACCAGCCGGCCGCCGCTTTTTAAATTCGCCAAAGCGGCGACAATCGGTTTCCAGGCCGGGGTGGTGTCGATGATGCAGTCTATTTTTTCCGGTGGGATCGAATCCGTGTCCCCGGCCCAGTGCGCGCCCAGTTCGCGGGCAAACTCCCGTTCTTTTGGGCTGCGGGCAAAGACAAAGGTTTTACCATCTGGAAATTTGTGTCGGACCATCTTCAGCACCAGGTGGGCCGAGGCGCCAAAACCGGTCAGTCCCAGAATCTGGCCGTCTTTGATTCCGCTAAGATGAAGCGATCGATAGCCAATGGCACCGGCACACAACAGCGGGGCTGCCTGGGAATCGGTGAAGCGCGGCGGAATCCCATAGGCAAAATCCTGCGGCACGGTGGTGTATTCGGCATAGCCGCCCTGGGCATCGCGGCCGGTCGCCCGGAATTGGTCGCACAAATTTTCGGCATCGCCGGTGCACTGCAAACAAACCCCGCAGGCTGAATTGATCCAGGCCACCCCGACCCGGTCGTCGATTTTGAACCGTTCTGCGCGGAGACCTTTTCCAACCACCCGCCCGACGATCTGGTGTCCCAATATCATCGGCAGCTGCGACGGCGGGCTGCGGCCCTCGATTTCATCCAACTCCGTGTGGCAAACCCCGCAGCTCGAGACTCGAATCAGTATTTCGCCGGCTCCGGGTTCCGGTTTGGGAACCCGCATCAATTTCAGCGGCCTATTGTTCGTCGAAAAACTGCCTATCTGCTGTAATACCATGGCCTTCATAGTGGCTCGCCCTCCCAGGGGCCAAAATTCGCGTAAATTGGCGTCCGTTCCAGATGTTAATTAAACACGACCTTTGGTCATCCAGATAATGGACGCGGGCATGGTTGTCAATAGGTTGTTTCCAATGGAGAGCAGTCGGTGGTTGTGAATTATTTGATGCCGCCTGATATCTGGAGTATAATTTAAGACCGGAACGGTTGGCGAATTTTAAACTATTGGGAAACAAATCGAGAAGAATGGCAGCTGACTTTAAGAGCAGCTCGAATTAATCGAGATTTTGAAACCACTTCTAGTATCCTGTCCCGGAAATAATTGCGAATATTTTTTGGTCAAATTTCGGTTGGACGACTATCCTTTATTCGTAGTGGCGGGGTTCATCCCCGCCAGCAAACCAGCGCGATTACTGCTCCGGGCGGGGATAAACCCCGCCCCTACTGCGTGCTGGTGGGATTGCGTATTGCAATAAATTGGCACAGTTTTATTGACAGTTACTTCTGGGACGCAACACTAGAATATTTGGAAGCATGACCAAATTTAAGCGTTGTCTGAAGTTACATTTAACCACCGGCCTGACTCTCTATGTGCTATTCGCCGTGCTCGACGCCTATTTTACCCTGGCAGGTATCCAAGGAGACCTTGCCCTGGAGGGTAATCCCTTAATACGATATATGATGACCAGGTTCGGGCTGTTAGGGGGTTTGATAATAGAAAAAACCTTGGTGCTGGTGGTGGCGCTGGCAGTGGCCATTGCGGCGGCCATTGGCATTGAAAAGGAGGCCAACTGGGTCTATTATCTGGCGCTCACCCGGACAACCTGCGATTGGATGAGGCGCCGAAAACGACGCTGGGTAGCCTTCATCCCGATCTATTTCGTGGCCGCCGCCCAGGGCCTGGCGGCTGCGAGTTGGGTGGTTCTGCATCTAACGATCACAACCTGATCGGACCACTCCTGCCTCTGAGAACTTGTCAGGTTTAGCTGCCAACATCACCTAATCTTGCCTCGTATCAAAGATTTTATTTAAACCGACCTCCAACCGATCGGCTATAACCTGATATTGAATCTGTCGGCGACGCGAACGACGATAAATATATAAATCGCAGCGGTTACCGCAAAGGCTATAAAATAGCCTTGGACTCCCCAGCCGTATATCCAACAGGGTATAATCGGGATCAGGTACATCGGAGAGAAAATCAAAAGGGCCTTTATTAACTTGATTATTAACTTTCTGGGATCTTCCATGATTCTCCAACAGTACAGGTGCAGGTTAAAATTGATTCACCATCCCTTGTATCACAAAATCGATAGTCGATACACCCAGAACATCATGCCCGTTAACGGCACCGATTCAATAAGGAAGGCCCCTTCCATTCTTGGAGGGATTGCTGCCGAATGCGGATCGGACGGCAACCACGCGGCCTGCCTTGTGCCGGCCCCGGAAGGGGAGGGGCCTTAAGATAACTGAGTTCATTGCGATCGCGCGTTTATCGAAATCACTACCCTATCCAGGAGGCGCTAAATGCCATTCTTATCCGGTCGAATTGCCCGCACACTTCTTTTTTGGACATCATCATCTCCTTTTATTCCTCTTTCTGATTAATCACCATCCCCGATAACAAAATCTGGAAATTAATGTGGTTTTTACGGCAACGTTCAGTGTGCAATCCTTCAAAGGTAACTTCATAGAGCCAATCACCGTTCATGTAGCGGTTCAACTGAACAACGGTGCAGTCCAATTCAGCCCCCCGGCGGGTGTACTGCGCCAGCGCCTTTTGGGCTGTCGTAAGCGCGGGGATCAGTTCCAGAGGCGGCGCTTGTTCAAGAAGATTCCATTTGGGCGCACCTTTGAAGTCGTTTTCGGTTACACCGGTCTTCAAGCGCCTGTCAAATAGACATGATGTGTAATACATGTCGTAATAATCGCGGGCGTTTCTCACCCTGCCTCTGCAGCGATCGGCGGTTTCTAAAGTATATTTCCATGCATTTTGCCCATCTTCAACGGTTTTTTCGACTCTCATAAAAACAATTTCTGAAAACTTGCGGCTTTCAGCTAATGTTTTTCTGGCGATTCGAAAAGCATCAAACACGGTCATCGCCGGCTTTAGGCCGGGCACCTTCCAAATCAATTCGAAATAATCGGTTTCCAGCTGTACGCCGCTGCCGTATCGAACGGCGGTGACGGTAAGATGTTTCCCCTCCCAAGGTTCGGCAAAACGGGTTATGGGTTTAATATCTTCGGGGTAAATGCTTGTTTCAAAATTCAGCCTGATGGTGTTGGGGAATTCATAGCGGTATTTATTGTTGCGGCCCCGGGCGATAAGATTCAAAACTGCGCCAAGCTTTGCCTGTTTTTCAAAGCCCGCGTTGATCCGGGCTTTTGGATTGGAGTTTTCCGTCATCAGAATTTTCAGGGCGTCGGTTGCCATATTCCTGAGTTTTAAATAGCGATGGATTTCGCGGTTTAAATGCGAGACAGCCGTTGCGATCGGCATCCCATTCATGGAAAAATCCGATATGAGAATATCTGATAAAAACGTATCCAGGCGCTTGAAATTATCACGGTCCTCACCTGAATAGCGCAATTCTTTCCAAACAGCACGGATCAGGATTGCGGAGGCGAGATCGGGATGCATTTTTTCATCACCCAGTGACCTCATCAATTCTTTGTTTCCGCCCCATAGACCAAAAGAATTGCGAATACCCCGCCCCCAGCCGAAGTGAAACATACGCAGCTCTTTTTGATTCGAAAATTTCAGTTTTTGCCTATCATCTTCCGTAAGCCCCTCTATCATCAGGGCAACGGCCTCGGCTTTGGTCCTGGGCCAGTCTGCTTCATTCGTCTTGGCCTGTTTGTTTTCAGATGCAGTAGCACGCTTTAAATAGCCGTCGTCAGCGAAAAACAGCATAAAAAGAAAAACGACATAAATCGATACCGGAGATTGCGGCATACGTCTCATAATTGGCTCTTGTGATGTGTTCTATTTACTCATAGAAGGCGTATGTATTCATCCAACCGCTCTTCGTGAAGATGCTGATGAAATGAAGGCCGCTATTGATGAGTTCAAAGAAACAGGTCAAGCGCCCCCAATGGTTGCTTCAGAGGAAACCGGCGCCGGCGATGAAGATCCTTATTGCACCCGGTATAAAAAAAGACTGGAAAAATACCTGCGTGACGGCGTTATGGGTATTAACACAGCTACCGGCAAGCTGGAAAAAATGACCGGGGAAGCCGCCGAGCGCGCAATTGAAAAATACCAGAGAAAATGTCGAGATTTTTTGCAGCAACTAACTCTTTCTGGAGGTCACAGTTTGAAAGGACGAGATTAGCTGTTTTACCTTTTTGCCTTTACATTTCGGGCAATTGTATTTTTTATTGTCATAGTCGGAGATCGATATGGTGACACTAAAATCTTTTTTACATTTTTCACAGTGGAATTCATAAGTTGGCATAACACACCTCCGATCTTGCTGTCTTAGAAATTTTTTATGGTCCACCTTATCCGAAAAAAAAAGCCAAGCGGCAATAATCGGCAGCTTGGCTATTTTGTCTCAGACATACTGCATGTCACCCATCCCCCCCGAGGCGGGTTTTGCGCTGTCTTGTATGAGTTAAGTCATTTCTTAGATTTTTTCTTGCTACTCAGGAATTTCCTCTATCAAATTCGCCCCTCCAATGTCAACTTTGAACATCAGCGCGTTTATCCTGTCAAGTCTGAATCTGCCTGCGCATTGCACGATTCCGATCCCCTTGCGGCACCGTTCGAAATTAGAATATCATATCAGGCAATTTGAAAAGAGTCGAAAGAAGGGCTGAAACAGACGGGTAATTCTCTGAATTGACACTTGGTTCGATTTAGGATATGCATCGTGCACCTTACGGTTTGAGCTTGGTGACAGGTTTTGGCCGAGATCACAGATAACTTATTTATTTCAATAAGATAGAGGAGTATTGAGTATGCGGATCACCACGCTATTAGGCAGTTCCAGGAGAAAAGGAAATACCGCGACGGTTCTGGGATGGGTAGAGGAAGACCTAAGGTCGAGCGGCCACGATGTGCAACGGTTCCCTCTTCACAACAAATCTATCAAAGGCTGCCTGGGGTGTGCCAAATGTCGGGATAATCCCGATGAGATTGCCTGCGTCCAAAAAGACGATGCGATCGATATTATGGAACAAATGATCTCATCTGACGCGGTCCTATTTGCATCGCCGATTTATTTCTGGGGATTTTCCGCTCAAATAAAGGCCCTTATCGACAGGGGATACGCCCTGGTTACAAACTACCACAAACCGGGGCATACTTCGTTGTTGCAGGGTAAACGCGTCGGCCTTTTGGTGACCGGCGCAGATGCCTATGAGGATAACGCCGAGGGTATGTTTACGGCCTTCGATCGGATCGCGGACTTTTTGTTGGCCCGGAATTGCGGTGAATTGTACGTCGGCGGGTGCAGCGTGCCTGCGGCCTTATCCGATGTGATCAAAAATCAGGCGTCGGAACTGGCAAGGTCATTGACCGCCTAAATCCCAGGACTCAACAGTATGGGTTCTATAAATGAAAATTACACCAAAACTCCTGAAATTAGGCCTTAACCTATATCCTCCCTATTTAGGCGCCGGGGTAAAAATAACTCATATCAGTGAAGATTGGCGTGAGCTGCGGGTGGCGATGTCATTGCGATGGTTCAATCGCAATGCGGTCGGGACCCATTTTGGCGGCAGTCTCTACTCGATGGTGGATCCCCACCTGATGCTGCTGCTGATGCGGCTGCTGGGCAATGGATATTGGGTTTGGGACAAGTCAGCCGAAATCGAATTCATCAAGGCCAGCAGGCAGAAAGTCGCCTCAATAATAAGAATAACCGGCGATGACTTGGAAATAATAAAGCGTCGCACCGCTGCTGGAGAAAAGTACCTGCATGAGTTCGAGATAGAAATTAAAGATGAAGACAACGACCTGGTAGCGATCGTCAGAAAAATAATATACACCCGCCTGAAAAAGCGCCCCCTGTGATTTTCTTGTTGTTTATAATCTCCTTTATGTGTCGCCCAAACTTTTCCTTGACAAATTGTCTGCTGTGGCCCATGGATTAATCAGTTCCATTGCGGGCTTTTCGGGAGCTAAATAATATTGAGATAGTTTCATACGAGCGGCGGCCGCTGGCTAAAGGGCAGCCAGTCTGATCAAAGGAAGTAACCAATGAACATCGAACATTGAACGTCCAACATCGAACATCGAATAATGTATTCTGTCTATTTTATTATAAAGACTGAGCAAAGCGATTCCACCCTTCGACATTCTACGGTTCGATATTCGATATTCTGCGGTTCGCCTTTAACGTAGTTTCATGTAACCTGATGCAGCCCCGGTCACGACCACCCCTGACCTCAAGGACTCGAAAATGCCGTCATATGTAATTCCCAGTCCACAGGCCCTGAAAAAGGAAATTGCCGCCTCCCACGAACGATGTCGCCGCTATGGCATAAATCCCCAGGACCGGTGCAATCCCAACCAGGTGCGGCTTTCTCCCCAGGAACTGCAGGCAAGGCTTGATCAGAACCGTGAATTTCTGGATATCGCCACCGATCAAATCGGTGAGCTGTATCAGTTTGTTGCCGGTGCCAGCTTCGCGGTGAATATTGCCGATAAAGACGGTTATATTCTGCACATCGTCGGTGACGAGTCCGTCCTGGCCAAGCTGGCGGCCGGCAATTGCTGCCCCGGCTATCGCTGGACCGAAAAAGATATCGGCACCAGTGTTCTCAGCCTTGCCCTGGAGCGTCAGATACCGGTTCAGATCAATGACGACGAGCATTACTGCCAGCGCGGGCACGGACACACTTGTTCGGCCTCACCGGTGTTCGGACCGAACAATGAGCTTATCGGCGTCATATCAATGTCGGGGGATGCCGAGCGCGTCCACCCCCACACCCTCGGTATGGTGATTACGGCCGCCCGGGCCATTGAAAACCAGCTTCGCATCAAAAAAACATCCAAAGAGCTGTTGCTGCAAAACAACTACATGCAGGCGATCATCAACTCGATCGACAGCGGCGTGCTGGCCGTTGATAAAAACGGACTGATCAATAATATCAACAACCAGGCCAAGAAAATTCTTCATTGGACAGGGTCGCTCGAGGGAACCTCCCTTTCCGAGGTGTTCGGCGATCAGTTCCGGATCGGCACTATGATGCAGCCCGAATTTGAATTCACCGATCGGGAAATTTTCATTCCCGTCGGCAAGCGTGTCATTCAATTGCTGTGTACGGTCAAACCCATCTTCGATGCCGGCGGAAAAATTCAGGGGTCCATCCTGGTTTTTAATGAGATCAAACGGATTCGCAAACTTCTAAACGAGATGGCCGGCGCCCAGGCGCGCTTTACGTTCCATGACATTATCGGTGTCAGTCCTGTCATCGAGGAGGCCAAACGGCTGGCCATGATTGCGGCCACGAGCAGTTCCAGCGTGCTGCTGCTGGGCGATACCGGCACCGGTAAAGAGTTGTTTGCCCAGGCGATACACAATCAGAGCATGCGCAGAGAGCGGCCGTTTTTGGCCATTAACTGCGGGGCGATTCCGCGTGAATTGCTGGAGAGTGAATTGTTCGGATATGCCGAGGGGTCATTTACCGGGGGCCGCAAAGGCGGACGCCCGGGAAAATTCGAGCTGGCTGACGGCGGAACCATATTCCTGGACGAAATCGGGGAGATGCCTGCCGATATGCAGGTCAAATTGCTGCGGGTGTTGCAAACCGGGGAAGTTTGCAGAATCGGCGAACATAAGGCCATATCCGTCGATGTGCGCATTATCGCGGCCACCAACGCGCGCATAAAAAAAGAAATCAATCAGAAAAATTTTCGCCAGGACCTGTTTTACCGCCTCAATGTGTTTCCCATAAAAATACCGCCATTGAGGGGCCGCCAGGAAGACATTATCCACCTTGCGAATCATTTCCTGGAGCGTTCGTCCAACATCGCCAAAAAGAGCGGCGTGACATTTACACCGGAAGCCGAGGATAAGCTGATCGGCTACCAGTGGCCCGGCAATGTCAGGGAACTGGAAAATATCGTCGAACGGGCAGTAAACCTGTTGGATGGAAGGGCGATTGGCCCCGATATACTGGACATCTCGTCAGGTGGCGACGATTTGCTGGTTGACGTCAATCCCCACGGCAGGCACCTGGCAGAACTCGAAAAGCAGGCTATTTTAAGAATCTTGGAAGAATTGAAGTATAACATGTCCCGCTCGGCCAAAATGCTGGGTATCTCCCGGGCAACCCTCTATAACAAGATTAAAAAATACAACCTCAATGTCAGCAGAGCAAATGTCTAATATTTTTACATGTATAATAATTAAGCAATTATTAATTTTTTATTTTATAACAAGCGGTTGGAGTTGATTTGTCAAATAATTGTAAAAAATTTAGACATATTGCTCTTTTCCCCATGGTCGGCGCAGCAATGCTATCCTTTCCAAAATTTGCATATATTTCAACATATTAAACATTTCTTTGAGATCTATCCCACATTACCCATTTCTGGCACAGACCTTGCGCTTGGTAATCACAGACGCCCAATTCCTTCAGGCAGTTGAATGATTTCGGGCCTTCCCGGCAGTTCCTAAATTTCCTAACATAACAGGTCCTTTCATCGTGGCCAACACACAATCAAAGCACAGATCAATTACCTGGTCGGTTATCGGCGGGGGCAACGGCGGTCAGTCCCTGGCCGCCCATCTGGCCGTCATGGGATATCCTGTCCGGTTGTACGACATTTTCGAGGATACGATCGAATCCATCGCCAAGCGGGGGGGAATTGAGGTCAGCGGCGCCGTGAGCGGCTTTGGACAGATCGAAACGGCAACCACCGACATTGCCGAAGCCATCGAGGGCGCCGACATCATCATGATTGTGACCCCGGCAGTCGCCCATCGGGAAATTGCGGTCCATTGCGCCGCCCACCTGTGCGACGGTCAGATTGTCTTTATTCATCCCGGTTCCACCGGCGGGGCGCTTGAATTTACCAAAGTCCTGCGGGATCAGAATTGCGGCAAGGCCGTGACAGTGGCGGAGTCCAACTCCCTGCTGTATGCCTGCCGCAGCCAGCGGCCAGGGGCGGCGACCATATTTTCCATCAAAAAAGAGCTGATGGTCGCCGCCCTGCCGGCCGGCGCCACCGCACATGTGGTGGATTTGCTCAATGCGGCCTTTCCTCAGATGTACGCAGGGTCCAGCGTTCTGGAGACCAGCCTCAGCAACCCCAATGCGATGATGCACCCGGCGCCCACATTGCTGAACACATCCATGGTCGAATCGGGAAATGACTGGCTGTATTACTGGGACGGCATTACCCCCTCTATCGGGGCTTTTGTGGAGGCCATGGATGAAGAGCGCCGGGCCATCGCGCTGGCCTTCGGTCTGCAAATGCCTTCCATCCTCCAATGGTACAAACAGGCCTACGGCGCGGAAGCCGCCACCCTCTCCGAGGCTGTCAAGAATAATATGGCTTATGCGGAGGTTAAGGGGCAGAAAACCCTTTTGACACGCTATCTGCTGGAGGACATTCCCATGGGGCTGGTTCCCATGGTCTGTCTGGGCCGCATGCTGGGAATCGATGTCGAACGGATGGAAACCATCGTAAAACTTGGCGAACTGTTGACCAACAGAAATTTGACCACAGCGGGCAGAAGTCTTGAGAACCTGGGTCTGGCAGGAATGAGTGTCGATCAAATCCAGACCTATTTAGCAACCGGTGAATACAATCGCGATTAGCGGCCGAAATTAACAACCTCATACCGGCCGCGTACCTGCGAACAAGCGTAATTCACACAAGGGATAAATAATTTAACCACGCAAAGGAGGCGTATCATGGGTAAACCAAACAGAAAACGACGGATTATCTTTCAATCGCTGGCAGTTTTATTGGGGTTCTCCCTGATAATGACGGCCGGCACGGTCCTGGCAGCGGGCAAGCCGGGGGCCAAAGTTGATGCTATGCAGATAACAACTGCGACAGCAACCTTCGACCCGGTGCGCCCGGAAGCAGCCCGGATTATTGCCGCAGCCTTTCAGTCCCTGGGCTGGGACGTGAAGGCCAACCCGATCGACTATAACCAGAATGTGCAAAAGGTGATCATGGAGCATGACTACGACATGTGGCTGGTCATGTTGTCGGGCGCATCCTTGCGGATCGATCCCAATATTTTCATCTACAAAAAGCACTTTTCCGGTGAATACAAAAAAGGCGGCTGGAACTGGGAGGGGCTCAATGTTCCTGAACTGGACGCTCTGGCCCAAGGCCAGCAAAAGGAGATGGATGTCAACAAGCGCCAACAGATCGTCTATCAGGCCCAGGAATTGATCAAGCAGAACCAGTCCATGAGTGTTCTGGCCAACGTCCAGATGACCAACGCCTATCGGTCGGACCGGATCAAGAACGTGGTGCCCATGATGGGAGAGGGCATCGGCTCCTTCTGGACGGACATCAACATGGAAGTGGTTCAGGGAGACGGATATGTCCGCAACGGCAACACGTCACCCATTAAGAATTTAAATCCGGTGGCAGCCAAAGATCATCTGGAGTTCATGGAACTCAGAATGATTTACGACCGTCTGTTTCGCATCGCCCCCAGCGGCAAAGCCGAGCCCTGGGCAGCCGAATCCTATAAGATCGTCGACCCGACCACCATCGAGCTGACCCTGCGTCAGGGCATGAAATTTCACGACGGTATGGAGGTGACGGCCGAGGACATCAAGTTCACCCTCGACTACCATACCAAGTGGAAAGCGCCGTTTTTCGTCGAATCCCTCAAAAATCTGGATTCGGTGGAGACAACCGGGAAATACAGCGTTCGTTTGAAACTGAAGAATCCTTACGCCCCCTTCATACCCAACCTGCTGGGGGCCATTTTTATCCTTCCTAAACACATTTGGCAGGATATCCCCGACAAGGTCGATGTCAGCGATCCGCTGAATTATGCCAACGAAAAACCAATCGGCAGCGGGCCGTTCAAGTTCGATTACTGGGACCGCGGCCGTGAACTGAAGGTCAGCGCTTTCAAAGAGCATTTCCACGCGCCCAAAGTCGACGGGATCCTTCGGGTTGTCTACGGCAGCCACGATGCCATGGCCGCCGCCATTGAAAAAGGCGAGTGCGATCGCACCCGCTATATCATGAAACCCAGCCTGCTGATGGACATGAAAAAGGTCAAAAACGTGGTGGCCGAGGGTTATCCCAACCACGGATTTTACACCCTGTCCTACCACACCCGGCGGCCGCCGCTGGACGACCCGGCCTTCCGCAGGGCCATTGACCTGGTCATTCCGCGCGAATTGATGATCGAAGCCATCCTGTCCGGGTTCGGCGCTCCGGGCGGATCGGTCATCGCTCCGACCAACGAGTTCTGGCATAACCCGGCGGTCAAAGGCGGTGCCGAGGACTTCAACCAGGCCAAGAAGATCTTGGAAGACGCCGGCTACTGGTGGGATAAAAGAGGCAAGCTTCACTATCCCAAATAATCTGACCGCCACTGTCCCCGCACTCGGGCACTGGCTGTTGATTAATAGTTTAACGGGAGTGGATTCGCCTATGATGTCCCAGGCATCCTATTTCTAATAACGAATAACCAATAACAACCATCCCCTGATTGAGCGCATCGCGCTCAATCAGGCAGATTCTTCCCCCGGGGACTTTAAGGATTAAACCGATGCAAGAATATATTATTCGTAGAATCCTTTACACCCTGCTGACCCTCTTCGGTGTGGCGACCATCTTGTTTTTCATCTTTAGAATTGTACCGGGAGATCCCACGGCCCAGGTGATTTCGCCGGCCCTGGACGAAGTCGCCCAGGCCAGATTGAAAGAAGCCTACGGGCTGGACAAGCCCATCCTGGTGCAATATGTCCTGTATCTCAAAAACCTGGTCACCCTGGAATGGGGCCGCTCTTTTACGAGTTCCAGGAAGGTCTTCGACATCATGACCTACCGTTTCTGGAACACCATATTTCTGATGGGGGCCGCCATGTGCTTTGTCCTGGTCATCGGCACCGGCCTGGGCATGGTGATGGCCTGGCGACGCCAGGGACCGTTGGATGTCGGGGGCACCGTCGTGGCCCTTGTCTTCCAGTCGGCCCCGCCGTTTGTGTCCGGTCTCCTGCTGCTGATGGTGTTGAGCTACCGCCTGGACCTGTTTCCCACCGGCGGCATGTTCACACCCGGAGGCGCGCGGGAATTTATTTCCGGTGACTTTCTGCACCACCTCGTTTTGCCGACGATAACGGTGGCGCTTTATTACCTGGCGACACCGATGCTGATCATGCGCGATTCCATGCTGGAGGTCATGGGCAGCGATTTCATCGAGCTGGCCAAAGCCAAGGGGCTGGCCTCCCATGTTGTCATGATCAAACATGCCGCCCGCAATGCCCTGCTGGCAGTCGTGACCGTGTCTTCGTTGATGATCGGTTTTGCCATCGGCGGCCAGGTGCTGGTCGAATCGGTATTTTCCTGGCCGGGAATGGGACAGCTGATGGTGGAGGCAGCCTCATCCCACGACTACCCGGTGGCCCAGGCCACCTTTGTCGTCCTGGCCGCCCTGGTTATTTTCTTAAACCTTTTATCCGACATTTCTTATTGCTACCTGGATCCGCGTATCAAACTGGGCAAGTCCGTGGGCAGTTAAGGATCAGTTATATGAAAATCAGCAGTCTGGAGCTTTTTCACATTTCAATACCTTTTGCCGAGCCGTACCATCTGTCCAAGATCTACGGCACGCTGTACGACGCGCAGGCCGTGATCGTCAAGATCAATACCGATGAAGGCCTGACCGGCCTCGGTGAGGCGGATCCCATGGCGCCCTTTACGGAGGAATCACCGCAAGCTGTCATGGCGCTGCTGCACGACATCGTCGGTCCGATAATAATCGGCCGGGATCCGCGAAAAATAAATCAGCTGGAATCCGATCTCGACAACCGCATCAGCGGCTACTCGACGGCCAGGGGTGCCATCAACATGGCACTGTACGACATCCTCGGCAAATCCAAGCAAATTCCGGTCTATGAACTGCTCGGCGGTCTGCGCCATGAAAAGCTGCCGCTGCTGCTGGGTATCAGCAGCCTCGACCTCGATGCCAGTATCGCCGCAATTGACAAGCTGCGCAGCCAGGGTGTGAAAACCATAATGCTCAAAATGGGCGAGATGCCCGTCGCCGACGAGGTCAGGCGCTTTGTCAGCCTGAGGGAGCATTACGGCGAGCAGGTCAATCTGGTAGTGGATCCCAACCAAGGCTGGGAGGTGTCCGAAGCCCTTGAGTTTATTGAAGGCATCAACGGCTACCACCTCGATCTGCTCGAACAGCCGATTCAACGTCACGATCTGGCCGGTCTCAGAAAAATCTGCGAGCGCGCGGTCTGCTCGCTGAGCGCTGATGAGTCCCTGGTGGAACCCGAAGACGCTGCCGTGCTCATCCGGGACGGGGTCGTGAATGTCTTCAGCATCAAGGTTTCCAAAAACGGCGGTCTGGACAAGTCCAAACTCATCGCCCAGATGGCCGAAGGTTTCGGCCTCAAATGCCTGATGAACAGCATGCTCGAGTTCGGCATCACCCAGGCCGCCTCCCTGTACCTGGGATGCACATTGCCCAATCTGATGGAATGCGGCCATGCCTATGGGTCAGTCACCCGCATGGCGGATGACATTACGGATTTCGGCCGGAATATCTCTGACGGATATGTGAACGTCCCGGCTAAACCGGGACTCGGTGTCAAATTGAGACAAGACAAACTCCAAAAGTATACCCAAAACCACCTCGTAGTGAGTCAGTCAGCGGAGTAGATGAATGACAAGATCGTCGCAAGAACCTAAATTTGCAGTGCTGGGGACCGGCAATTCGGGGCAGGCTTTTGCTGCTGATATCACCCTTAAGGGTTATTGTGTCAACCTGGCCGAGGTCCCTGAGTTCGAAGACAACCTGCGGGCGATTGAAAAGAAGGGCGGCATCGAGATATCCGGCGAGGCCGGCAACGGATTCGCGCGGCTCAACATGATGACCACGGATTTAAAACAGGCCATCAAAGGCGTCGATATCATAATTGTCGGTGGGTCGGCCTATGCCCACGAACCTTTCAGCAAAGCGTTGGCCAACGATTTCGAAGACGGTCAGTTTATCCTGTTCACTTCAAATTTTGGGGCGCTGCGGTTTCACAACTGGATGAAATCCGCCGGTGTCACCACCCGGGTGACACCGGTCGAAAGTGTTTCACTGCTTTATGCGACCCGGGCGGTCGAGCCCGGGGTGGTCGCCTGTATCGGGCTGAAAAGCAAAGTTCCGGCAGCCGCTCTGCCGGCCGGTCGAACCCAGGAATTTTTGGACCTGATCAACCCGGTTTTCCCCGAGTTCGTTGCCGCTGAAAATGTCTGGACCACCAGTGTCAACAATGTCAATCCCATTGTGCATCCCCCGATGGTGCTGTTTAATGCGGGACGGATCGAAGCCACGGGCGGTGAGGGCTGGAACTTGTATGCCGACGGCGCCACCGAATGTGTCACCCAGATCATGATGGCGATGGACGCGGAACGCATGGCGTTGCTGGGGCCCGTCAGCCATGACGGGATTGCGTTCAAAGATTCGTTTGAGAATTTCTACGCCAAGTATTCGTTGGGCAAGCAAACGCTGTCCGAAACCCTCAGGCAGAGCCCCATTCACGGCCATCCGGCCTTTCCGGCCCCTTCGTGTATCGACACCCGCTACATCAACGAGGATCTGCCTTTTGGCCTGGCCCCCTGGTCCTCGATCGGTCGACAATGGGGTGTGCCGACTACTCATATCGACGCCGTTATCCGTCTGGTGTCCACCATGATTGGCGTGGATTATTTTGTCGATGGGTTGACCGTCGAGAAATTAGGACTGCAGGGCATGACGCCGCAGGACTTGAAGGCCCTGATCGAATAGTCATTTAGAGCGTTTCTCAGAATAACGCTTCGATGGCAACCGCTATAAACGGAGAAAAGACCATGAAACTGGCAAGGGTTAAAGAGTTTTTCGTCACACAGATCCGGATTATTATGGGTCATAAATTCGGTATTTTCGGTGCCGCGATTATCGTCTTTTTTTGTGTGGTGGGGCTGCTGGCGCCTTTAATCGCTCCCCATCAGCCCTGGGACACGATCCGGGACGCCAACGGCAAGCTGGCGATCATGCGCGCGCCATCGGTCGAATTTCCGTTGGGCACGACCGCCATGGGGCGCGATATCTTCAGCCAGATGCTGTATGCCACCCGGACCACCGTTCTGATCGGACTCGTATCGGGATTGATATCCATTGTGATCGGTGCCAATCTGGGGCTGCTGTCGGGCTATTACGGCGGCAAAATGGATGAGATCCTGATGCGTTTTACCGACATTATTTACGGTATGCCCTTTCTGCCCTTTCTAATCGTGCTGATATCACTCTTTGGCCGCAGCCTGTGGTTTGTAATCATCGCCATCTGCTGTATCGTCTGGCGCACCTCCGCCCGGGTCATCCGGGCCCAGACCCTGGCAATCAAACAGCGCCAGTTTATTCTGGCCGGCAAGGCCAGGGGCTGCAGTGACTTCAGAATTATCTACGGCCATATCATGCCCAATATTATGCCGCTGCTGCTGCTGTACACGGCCTTTAACATTGCCTGGTCGGTGCTGGCAGAGGCCGGCGCAAGTTTTCTGGGTTTTGGGGATCCCGACAACCTCAGCTGGGGCGGCATGCTCTATAACCTGTGGATATCCGGTAAAATCAGGACGGCCTGGTGGTGGTTTGCGCCGCCGGCGATTTGTATTGTTCTTCTGGTCAGCGCACTGGTCTTCGTCAGCCGGGCATATGAAGAAGAAGCCAACCCCCGTCTCAAGCAACGGTAAGGAAGGTGCAAATGCTACTGCAAATCAAAAATCTTAAAACCCATTATCGCATCAAAGACGGCACCGTAAAGGCCGTGGACGGGGTTTCACTGTCCGTCAAAGAAGATGAGGTTTTCGGTCTGGCCGGCGAATCCGGATGCGGAAAGTCAACCCTGATTCGGACGCTCATGCGGCTGGTGCCTGAAACGGCCCATGTTGAAGCTGAAGAACTCCAATACAAGGGGCAGAATCTACTGGACCTTACGGATAAGGATTACCGCAGCCGGATTCTGTGGAAGGAAATATCACTCGTGCCCCAGAGTGCGATGAACTCCCTGAATCCTGTCTATCGGGTCGGCAACCAGATTGTCGAAGCCATCCGAACCCATGTCAATATCGCCGGCCAAAAGGCCATGCAGCGGGCTGAAAATCTTTTTGAAGGCGTCGGACTGCAGCCGGCCCTGACGCGCAACTACCCCCACGAGTTCAGCGGCGGCATGCGCCAGCGCGCCATGATCGCCATGTCGCTGGCCCTGGACCCGGGCCTGATTATTATGGATGAGCCGACCACCGGGCTGGATGTTTTGGTGCAGGAGCGCATCCTGCGCGAATTAAAGGAAATTCGCCAGAAATCCAAAGCCTCGATTTTTTTGATCACCCACGATATTTCCGTCATCGCGGAAATGAGCGACCGCATCGGCATCATGTATGCCGGCCGGATAATGGAGCAGGCCGACGCCCTCGAGCTGTTCAATGAACCCTTTCATCCCTATACGCTCGGCCTCAAGAACGCCTTTCCCAGCATAAAGGCCCTGGATCGGGAGCTGATTTCGATTCCGGGCTCACCGCCCAATCTGCTCGGGGATATACCCGGCTGCGTCTTTGCCTACCGCTGTCCTTTTGCCATCGAAGAATGTGAAAAGCAGCGGCCGCCGGATATTGAAATCAAACCCAATCATTTTGTGCATTGCATTCGCACCGAACATGTAGAAGAGTTTCGCAAACTTGCAGGAGACAAGAAAACATGGCAATCCTCGAAGTAAGCGATTTAAGACAGCATTTCTATATTCGCCCGGGACTTCTGGCCAAAATCGTGAGTAAGAAAAAACCCAGCGTGATAAAGGCCGTCGATGGCATGACGTTCAGCCTGGAGGCAGGCGAAATCATGGGACTGGCCGGCGAATCCGGCTGCGGGAAATCCACCGCCTGCCTGGCGATCGCCAAGCTGCGAGAGCCGACCAGCGGCACGATCCGCTATAAAGGCAGCGACATTTCACAAATGACGGCCGATGCGTTAAAGGATTACCGTCAGCAGGTGCAGCTGATCTTCCAGGATCCCTATGAGTCTCTGAACCCGCGCTTTACGGTTTTCGATACGGTGGCCGAACCACTGCGCGCCCTTGATATCGGCACCAAGGAGGAACGCCGCCGAAGGGTGCTGGAGACATTGCGACTGGTGGGCTTAAAGCCCGAGGAATACCAGGGGCGCTATCCGCACCAGATGAGCGGCGGTGAAAGACAGCGTGTCGGTATCGCCGCCGCCCTGGTCCTGGAACCGAAGCTGGTCATTGCCGATGAACCCCTGTCCATGCTGGACGTCTCCATCCGGGCCGGGATCCTGGACCTCATCAGAGATCTGTCGGCGCGGATGAATTTTACCTGCATCTATGTCTCCCACGACCTTTCGATTCTGTCGAACATTTCCGAACGGCTGATGATCATGTATCTGGGCCGCATGATGGAACTGGCCCCGACCAATGAAGTCATCACGGATCCCCTGCATCCCTATGCCAAAGCCCTCATTTCGGCGGTGGCCATTCCCGATCCATCCTACAGCAGGCCCATTCCGAACATCCGGGGTGAAGTCTCCCAGCCCATCGATCCGCCGCCGGGCTGCCGCTTTCAGACCCGCTGCATGGAGGTGATGGATGTTTGCAAGGTCGAGGAGCCCCAGCTGCTGGAGGCCAAACCGGGGCATTTTGTCGCCTGCCATCTGTACACACCGGCAAGCTCACAATAAAGTGTGTTGAAAAATTGCCCCGATGCCGGCATTCCTAAACTGCCTGTTCGCCGGTCGCAATTAATCTGTTTCCAAAAATCGTAAGCAAACGCAATCATGCAACACCGTGCCGCAATAAAAACATAAACTAGATCATCACTTATTTCCCTTAAGTTTCAATTCCGGCTGTTAGGTGCTCGGTCAGCTTCAGGATTTCATCACCATCGGACAATCCTTGCAGAAACCTTGAGGGAATCCCGGAAAGCCCCACCTGGGCGCCCACCAGGGCGCCGGTCAGCATGGCCCGGGACATGTTCTGTCCACCGCCGTTGAGCGCATGCAGGACCGCCTGTTCAAAATTATCCTGAAACCGGGCTGCCAGATAATAAGCTGCCGGCAGCATGCACAAGATGGAGCAGGGCATTCCGTATACCAATGAAACTTTCCAGGCTGGTTCGATTGCAACTCCCGGATCCTTGGCTGCCTGCCAGATATGAGAGGGAAAAAGCAGACCGTCAGGAAAAGGAAGCGAAGCTGATGGTGCCGTTGGATCATCGGCGTATGCCCCTTTTTTTTCCGTCAATACTGCGTGGGTAAAGGGTAGGAGGCCGGCTTCAACCATGCCGTACAGTTTACCGGACAGCTCTGCATCAAACGGCTCCCCGCGTATCAAGGCACTGACGATCACGCAATAGGATGTACTGAGGGCCACGACAAACGGGTCAATCTGGCTCAGGCGGATGTTGCGGGCTATCAATTGGGCGCCTTCGGAAGGAGACAGCGCATACCTGGCTGCCAGAATGACGTCCCGTTCCGCGCCCTCGGTGGTGTCGGCATAATCTCCGGTTTGGCCCCAGGTTCTGCCTAAGATTACCCGGGCTTGATAAAGCTCGCGGATGGACTGGTTGGTATAACCTCCGGGCCCGCTGTAGGGCGTTCCATTCATCTGGCGCAGAATATTTTCATCCAGCCGCCGGGTAAAGTCCCCTTCGTCATAACCACCGCAGCCGGCTACCGACCGCAGCAACTCCAGGGCAATCAGACCGGTTTGGGACAGATCTCCGGCCTTCAGTCCTTCATGATAGCGCCCGGTCTTTGGCTCGGTATAGCGATCAATCCAGGGCCCATAGTCTGCTCGCAATTGGTCGAGATCATAGTACCAATGCGGTCCAAGACCCAAAGCATCGCCAATAAACGCGCCGGCCACCGCCCCGGCAGCACGATCTCTAATTGTATTTTTCAGGTCCATAATATTCAAGATTAAGGAATCTACACAGGATGTCAAATGGATCTTTTTTTATACTGTGTTATTGATTTGGTAATTAAATTCCGCAAGCGGCGATCCCGATTCAAGGTACAAACCGACAGGACTCCATGCTGGTCTGCATTCAAAATTTTATCCATGATCCTGACGGTATAGATATAGAGCTGCAACTCAGTTGAAATGTACTGAAAAAAAAGGTAGGGTGTGCGGGCTCGTACGCGAGAATAAGGCTGAAACGCTTTTCAAACAGTCGAAGTTAGAAAGAATCAAACCATGGGAATATTTTTCTGCAAGATAACACAAAGTTTTGACAAGAGCCATCGAATCGCACGTAACTCCTGTTTCAGCCGGTACTGCCGCCGGCTTGGGTTAGCGCTGCTGGTAATAATCGCCGGGTTGCCGGCTGCGTCTTTGGCCAAAGCCGCGGCAGCACCGATGAAATTCGAGTATGTATTTGATATCGGTGGCGAGCCCGGCTTCACCATTATTCAGGACCGCGACGGTTTTCTCTGGTTCACATCCTTTTACAATGGCATGCTGCGCTTTGACGGCTCCAGCAAATGGATGATTCGCGAAGGCACGGATGGCATTTCCAATGACTTCGTCACCCAGCTTTTCGAGGATCGGGAGGGCCATATCTGGGCGGGCACCAATAACGGACTCAACCGCTACGACAAACGAACCAATACCATTACGCGCTTTTTCAAGGACCCCACCCGAACCGAATCAAGCCTGGTGGGAAATGTCTTCAACCTTTCATCGCGGACCATCATTCAGGACCGTCGGGGTTATTTGTGGTTCGGCACGCAGGCGGGGTTGTCCCGCTACGACCCGAAAACGGATCGCTTCAAGAATTATCAAAATGATCCCGGTGATCCCCATTCTTTGTCCGACAACGACATTTTCGGCTTGTTCGAGGACAGTGAGGGCTTCATCTGGGTGGCGACCAAAAACCACGGTGCCAATCGTCTCGACCCGAAAACGGAGAAATTTACCCGATTCACCCACGATCCCAACAGCCCCGACAGCCTGCCCGACAACGCCATCCAGTCCATCATACAGGACAGCGACGGACACCTGTGGCTGGCCACCCGCGAGGCGGGTTTGATTCGGCGCGAGCAAGACAGCGGTCGATTTGTTCATTTCAAGCACGATCCGGACGATCCCAACAGCCTGCCCCGCATGAGCATTTGGGACCTGGTGCTGTTAAAAAGCGGGGAGATCGCCCTGATCAGCGACTCTTCCGCCGTCGGTCTGGTTTTGTTCGACCCCCGTACGGGCCAACACCGCCAGTACCGCAAAAAACCGGGCGATCCCTTCAGCCTCTCCACGGACACGGTTCATGGGGTTTTCGAGGATCGTGACGGCACCATGTGGATCATGCACAACAACGGCAAGGTCGATAAGGTCGATCCCCGTGGACGGAAATTCACCCTTTACCGTCACAACCCGCTTGATGAACGCAGTCTGGCCAGTGATGCGGCCGTGCCCGTGTATCAGGACCGCCATGGACATGTCTGGATAGGACACTTCGGCTCGGGTTTGGACCGCTACAATCCCGACTCGGACGACTTCACCCATCACAAGCCTGATTCCAAAGATTCTGCCAGCCTTCCCCATGGCTACCCTGCGGGTTTTTTTGAGACCCACGACGGCAGGTTCATCGTCTCGACTGCCGCGGGCATGGTGTATTTCGATCCCTTCCAGGGCAAAGTCACGGAGCGGATCACAAATGATACCTGGTTTTATACCATGATCGAAGACAGTCGGGACCCCGATGTCATCTGGGCCGTGGGCTGGGAGCAGAGCCTGAACCGTTTCAATCTTCGCACCCGGGAACGCAAGGTTTTCCGCCACGATCCCCAGGATCCGAACAGCTTTGCAGCCGTGACGGCGGTGCGTTTCATCCGGGATCGCGACAACCCCGATATCTTCTGGATCGCCACCTGGGGCGGCGGCCTGGAGAAATTTGAAATCAGCCGGGAGACCTTTACCCACCACCAGCACGATCCCGGGGACCCGCAAAGCATCAGTTCCAACACCGTTTACGATGTCATGGAGGATTCCAAAGGCAATTTATGGGTCAGCACCGACAAAGGCCTCAACCGCTTCAACAAGCAGACCGGAAAGTTCAAACGCTTCGACAAGAGCGTCGGATTTGATGCCAAGATTGTCCACAATATGCTGGAGGACCGCAGAGGACGGCTGTGGATGGGTACCAATATCGGACTGGTCGTCTTCGATATCGACGACCAGCAGGTTGTCAAGGTCTACACCGCAGAGGACGGCCTGCACAGCCACGACTTCTTCCCCACCGCACGGGGCAAAACCCGCGACGGGCAGCTGTGGTTCGGGGGTTTTAACGGCCTGAACCGTTTCGATCCCGATAGTTTAAAAGAAAATCCCACCCCGCCGCAGATCTACCTCACTGCGATCAAACAGGGCGGCCGGGAGATCAAATCTCCGACTGCTTTCGAGCTTCTGCGCGAGATTGACCTGGGGTGGCGGGAAAACTTCTTCGAGTTCGAGTACGTCGCCCTCAACTATACCGCCGCAAGCAAGAACCGCTACCGCTACAAGCTCGAGGGTCACGATCGGGATTGGGTGCGGGCAGGGAAAAAACGATCGGGGCGATACTCGGGACTGCAGGGCGGGACCTATACGCTGAGGATCAACGGTACGAACAACGACGGTATATGGAACCGACCCGAGCAGGAGGTGCAGCTGGAGGTAAACGTCCAGTCACCTCCCTGGCTGCGGTTGTGGGCCTTGATACTGTACATGCTGGGTGGCATCCTGCTTTTTTACGGGGCTATTCGCTGGCGCCTGGCGGCGTCAGAGCGACAACGCGTCCGACTCCTGGACGAGGTGGAGTCACGCACCGCCGAGCTGCGCGCATCCGAGGAAAAATCACGCCTGCTATTGGAATCTGTGGGAGAGGGTATTTTCGGTGTCGATCTGGATGGAAAAGTGGCCTTTATTAATCCGGCTGCAAATCAAATGCTGGGTTACGGCCCCGAGGAGCTTATCGGCCAGCAAATCCACGAGAAGATCCACCATACCCACGCGGACGGCTCGGCCTATCCTAAAAACGAATGCCCCATGTATCTGACCCAGGTTGACGGCACTGCCCACCACATTGACGACGAGGTGCTGTGGCGCAAGGACGGCTCGTCGTTTCCTGTAGTCTACACCAGCACACCGATAAAAAAAGACGGGCAGGTCGTAGGGGCGGTGGTGACCTTTATGGATATCACCGAACGCAAGCATACCGAAGAGATCCTAAAAGAGAAGGAAGCCCAACTGAGCACCGCTGTAAACAGTATGGTCGGTGGGATTTTTATGATCGACAAGGATCTCAATTTCCAACTCACCAACGAGCAATTTCACGAACTGTACGATTTTCCCATTGATCTGGGCCGGAAAGGAATGCCGTTTATCAACCTCTTGCGTTTGCGGGCCGGACGCGGGGAATATGGTCCCGGGGACCCGGATGAGTTGGTGGCAAAACGTCTTGAGCTGTACGACGACATCACCCAAGCCGGGAAAATGACGATGTATGAAGACAAAGTACCCGGCGATCGGATTACGGAAGTATTTCGTGCCCCGACTGTGGACGGCGGGTTTGTCTTTGTGATCAACGAGATCACCGAGCGTAAAAAAGCAGAGCATGAGCTAAGAGTTGCCAAAGAAGCCGCCGTTGAAGCAACCAAAGCCAAAAGTGAATTTCTTGCCAACATGAGCCATGAAATTCGCACGCCCATGAATGCCATAATCGGAATGGCCCATCTGGCCCTTAAAACCGATCTTACCTCCAAACAATTCGACTACCTCAAAAAAGTTGACAGCTCCGCCAAGTCGCTGCTGGGGATCATCAATGATATCCTGGATTTCTCCAAAATCGAAGCCGGCAAACTGGACATGGAATCGGTGGATTTCCAATTGCAGGACACCCTGGATAACATCTCTACGCTGGTCGGCATCAAAACTCAGGAAAAAGCGCTGGAATTGCTTTTCAAGACCGATCCTTCCGTGCCCACGGCCCTAGTCGGCGATCCCCTGCGGTTGGGGCAGATCCTGATCAATTTAGCAAATAACGCCGTCAAATTTACAGATAAAGGGGAAATTGTCGTCTCCACCGAACTGGTCAACAGAGATAGCGCGCAGGTCACGTTGAAATTTTCGGTCCAGGATACCGGTGTCGGTATGACGGCCGATCAAGCTGCCAAGCTGTTTCAACCGTTCATGCAGGCAGACTCATCTGTTACGCGCAAATATGGCGGTACCGGTTTGGGACTTACGATCAGCAAGCGCCTGGCAGCGATGATGGGCGGCGAAATCTGGGTTGAAAGCGAGCAGGGAAGGGGCAGTAGGTTTAGTTTTACGGCCAGCTTCGGTCTGGGGGAAGAAAAAGCCAAAAAGCAATATAAACCCTCGTCTGAATTGCGCGGCACGAAAGTATTGGTAGTGGATGACAATGCCACCTCCAGAGACATTATAGAGGAGATGCTGGAATCGTTTACTTTTGAAGTCAGCGTGGCTGCATCCGGGGCGGAGGGGATTGCAGAGCTTGAAAGTGCCGACAAAGATAAACCTTTCGAGCTGGTTGTTATGGATTGGAAAATGCCCGGTATGGACGGTATCGAGGCATCCCGGCGAATCAAGGATCATAAGGGCTTGAGTAGAATTCCGGCCATTATTTTGGTGACCGCCTATGGCCGCGAAGAGATTATGCGGCAGGCAGAGGAGGTCGGGCTTGAGGGATTTCTCCTGAAGCCGGTGAATCCTTCGATGCTTTTTGACGCCATTATGCAAGCCCTGGGCGAGGAGGTGTCTGCGACCGCACAGCTCGCGCCAAGACAAGAACAGGAATCCGTGGCATTGGAACATATTCGAGGGGCCAATGTTCTCTTGGTAGAAGATAATGAGATCAATCAGCAGGTGGCCAGCGAAATCCTTGAGGGTGCCGGCCTGAGTGTGACCGTTGCCGCAGACGGCCGGGCGGGCGTCGATGCTGTTAATCAAGGCGATTATGATGTGGTGCTCATGGACGTGCAGATGCCGGTTATGGACGGATATTCCGCCACCCGTGAGATACGAAAAGAAGAGCGATTCAAGGATTTGCCCATAATCGCGATGACGGCACACGCCATGGCCGGTGATGAAACCAAAAGTCTGCAAGCCGGCATGAACGGCCATGTGACCAAACCCATAGATCCCGACCAGCTGTTCTCCACGCTGCTCAAATGGATCGAGCCGGGAGATACCCGACGCCAAGTCGAACAACCGGCGCCCCAGTCTGAGCAGTCCAAACCAAATGGGGCGATCCCGGCAGAGGGTGATTTTCCACCGTCTTTGCCCGGATTTGATCTGGCCGATGGCCTGAGACGCTTGCAGGGAAATAAAAAGCTTTATCGGAAATTGATTCTAAGTTTTGCTTCGGGCTACACTTCGGCCGCCGACCAGATCCGCCAGTCGCTCGATGACGAAGATTTTGATCAGGCCCACAGCCTGGTGCACAACATCAAGGGATTGGCCGGCAATCTTGCGGCTACGGACTTGCAGGCCGCCGCAGCCAATATCGAGAAGCAGATCAAGGATATCGATAAAAAGACGCCATTGTCCGAGGCGCTCAACTTGAGCTTTGCGGAGTTTGAAAATGCTCTGAATCAGGCCCTGGATTCGGCCCGAAGCCTTGGCTCATCCGTCGAAGAAACCGTTGGCGAGCCATCCTTTGGAGTGCGTCCGGATATTCCCGCCGAGCTATCTCGGGATATTGCCGGACGTATTCGTGATGCGGCCGATATGGGAGATATTGCGACGCTAAACACCATCGCAGAGGAGATCAAAGATAAATCAGATTCCTGCAATCTGCTCAGCCAACAGATCGTGCAGATGGCGGAAGATTTTGATCTGGATGGTATTTATAAATTGGCTGATGATTTGGAATCGCATTAGATGCCATCTCAAATCCGCCTCCGGCGGAATTGAGATGGCATCTATTCTCACATTATTAATGCCTTCGACAGAATCTTAGCCTGGATTGGTCTCAGGCTTGAAGATTCGCAACTACCAGATCGCCGACCTCGCTGGTGGTGTAACCCATTTTTCCGGCTGCCATACTTTTGATCTTGGTGCCGGTCACCGCTTTGACCGCTGCTTCGACGGCGCTGGCGGCTTCCACTTCTCCCAGCGTTTCCAGCATCATAGCGCCGGAGCAGATCGCCGCCAGAGGATTGATCAGGTTTTTGCCGGTATACTTGGGCGCCGAGCCGCCGATGGGCTCAAACATGCTGACCCCCTGGGGATTGATGTTGCCCCCGGCGGCGATGCCCATGCCGCCCTGGGTTTCGGCACCCAGATCGGTAATGATATCGCCGAACATGTTGGAGGTCACTAAAACGTCGAACCACTCCGGGCTTTTGACCATCCACATGCAGGTGGCGTCTACGTGATAGTATTCGCGTTTTACGTCGGGGTAGTCTTTTTCGCCGATCTCGTGGAACACCCGCTCCCAAAGATCGAAGACATAGGTCAGCACGTTGGTTTTGCCAACCAGACCCAGGGTGTTGAACTCGCCTTTGCCGCGCGCTTTCTTGCCGAACTTGCGTGTGTATTCAAATGCATATCGCAGGCAGCGCTCCACCTGGAAACGATTGTACACCATGCTTTGCACGGCCACCTCTTGGGGGGTGCCTTTCATGGAGACGCCGCCGGTGCCGGTATAGATGCCACCGGAGTTTTCGCGGATGATCACGTAATCGATTTGCTCGGGGGTCTTGTCCTTGAGGGGCGTTTCCACTCCGGGATAGAGGCGCACCGGCCGCAGATTGATATATTGATCCAGTTCGAAACGCAGCCGCAGTAAAATGCCCTTTTCCAGGATGCCGGGTTTGACCTCCGGGTGTCCGATGGCACCCAGATAAATCGAATCGAACCGCCGCAGTTCATCCACAGCGTCGTCAGGCAGCTCTTCACCGGTGCGCAGGTAACGATCACCGCCATAATCAAAATCGGTCATTTCCAAGTTAAATCCGTATCGGGTAGCTGCTGCCTGCAGTACTTTTCTACCCTCGTCGACTACCTCTGATCCTGTTCCATCGCCCGGAATGACGGCGATACGGTAGGTATTAGCCATTTTTTTTCTCCCAGTTTAATGATTGCAATTATGGACGATCAAGTTCATCTCCCGTTTAGCACCTACCGGCCGGATACACAAATAGTTGTTTCGGCACGGCAAGCATTGCCTGCGGTCCCCGCCTCCGCAAATTCTAAAAAGTAATGCAGGTGATGACCATTTACAACCACCGATCTTGATTTTCTTTGTATGATTAAAGGTCGGATACACTCGCGGTGGCAAGGAACCCGTCAGTTGCGGTAATGGGGCTGAATGATCTATTGGTGTAAACATTTTCGAGGACAGAAGATCGGGGTGATTGTCATCGCGACTCGATAACCGATCCGGACATTGACAGCCTCCGCTTCACCCGCTGAATAATTGTTTCAAATCTTGACATTTTAAAGCCGTGTCCACATTGTTTAGTGAGGTATTTTACGGGGTAATTTAAATTTTGAGCGGATTTTGAAATGGTTTCATTCCTGTAGGACGGAGCAGATGAAAAAGCGAATATTTTTTCTATTGTTTCTGACCACCGCTGTCGCTATGATGCATTTGTCGGGCGTGCTGCGGTTTGGACAAATGTTTAACCCGGCGAAAGCTGCCCGGTCCAGCCAGGAAAGGCTGCCGATTATTGACACCCATGTCCACTATAAAGAGCCTGCGTGGGAGGTTTATCCGCCGGACACCATAATAAGTCTTTTAAAAAAAGCGGGGGTGGAGAAGGCCTTGGTTTCCAGCACACCGGATGAGGGCACGCGCATGCTCTACAAAGAAGACCCCGAGCGCATCCTTCCGTTTCTTCGTCCCTATCATGCCGACATCAACTCCAGCAATTGGTATCTAAAGGAAAAAGTATTTCCCTACATTTTGGAACGACTCGAAATGCCCATCTATAAAGGCATTGGCGAGTTTCATATCCACAACTCCTTTGATGCGGATTCACCGATCATCAAGAAAACCGTGCGCCTGGCGGTTGAGCGTAATCTGTATATTCACGTCCATTCAGACCATCGGGCGGTAGAAACCATTTTTTCCTATGAACCCAATGTCAAGATTCTGTGGGCCCATGCAGGCATGTCCGATCCACCGCAGGTCGTAGCGCGGATGTTCGATCGCTATCAAAATCTTTGGGTAGATATTTCGATTCGTGAATATGAGATTGCTCCCAACGGAAGGCTGTCTTCCGAGTGGGAAAAGCTATTTCTACAGCACCCGGATAGAATCACCATCGGCAGTGATACCTGGGTAAAATTCCCAATGGGATAATTACGAAGCGATCATCGCGTTTGACAGAAATTGGTTGGCCCAACTCCCTTACAAAGTGGCCAGACAGATTGCTTTTGAAAACGCACAGCGCTTGTTTGACCGCTAAAGCGAAATTGCTGATATTATCTTTTGCTACAATCCGTTCTCAATTATTTCATACAACTGCTTATATCAAAATAACCCGCCGAAATTTCTTTTTAGCATTCATCGCTAAAGGCTTCAATAATCTGTTAGACGGCTGCCGGACCCCGTGCAAATATTCATGGTCATTCGTATCGATTCGTGATTAAATTATGGAAGCGATTTTGAAACCGCTTCAAGTAAAAAGGCCAAATCAGACTCGAACATAATCGGTTCTCGAATCAACGGTATAACATACACTGCCTATGAAAATCGTCCTGGCAACATTTGGATCGCGGGGTGATGTTCAGCCGATGCTGGCCCTTACCCTGGCCCTGCAGTCAAAGGGGCATGATGTTCTGCTGGCGGCGCCGCCGGAAAAGGCATCCTGGGCCAAGCGGCTGGGATGCCCGTTTCATCCCCTTGGAAGCGATGTGACCGCCTTCATCGATACCATGGACAACGCGCATACATTTCGTCCGGCAATACACTTTGTTAAATTCTTACGAAAAGAGCTCAATGACCAATTCGATCTGTTCCCCAAGATTATCGCCGGAGCCGACCTGCTGATCGGTTCATCCCTGACCTTTGCTCTGGCATCCCTGGCCGAATCCATGAAAATCGCCTACCGCTTTATCGCCTTCGCCCCCCAGATGCTGCCTTCAGGGCATCATCCCTTTCCGGCTTTCAAACACCAGGGATTTCCCAACTGGTACAATCGCATGACCTGGCGGGCCGCCGGGATGCTTGACCGCTGCAACCTCACCCGGCTGATTAACCGTCGTCGCCGGCAGTTGGGCCTTGATTCGGTCCGGGATGCCTGGCGCCATATCCTCGGCCGGCGAGTGATCGTCGCCTCGGACGACGCCATTGCCCCGGTCCCACCGGACGTGGACCGGAAGGACTTTACCCAAACCGGCTATATGCATTTGAATCAGCCGGATCAGAAAGCGCCGGAACTGGAGGCCTTCTTGGATGGCGGCCCACCGCCGATTTATGCCGGGTTCGGCAGCATGCCCATGCGGGATCAGATCCGCAACACGGCCATTATCGTGGCAGCGGCCCGCGCTTGCGGGCAGCGAGCGGTGATTGCAAAGTTTTGGGATGAGGCCTCGAAATTCTCGGATGCGAAAGATATCTTTTTTATCCGGAAATACCCCCATTTGAAATTGTTTCCGAAAATGGCCGCCGTGATTCACCACGGCGGCGCCGGCACAACGGCGACAACCGCCGTAAGCGGCGTGCCCCAGGTGATCGTGCCCCACCTCCTGGACCAATATTATTGGGGCAATCAAATTTACAAATCCCAACTGGGCCCCAGGCCCGTCTGGCGCTCTAAACTGACAGCCCCAAGACTTGCGGCGGCAATCCGGGAATGCCTGACCAACAAGCAAATGCAGCTAAAAGCCCGGGAGACTGCCGGAATCATAGAGCAGCAGGACAGTGTGGCGCTCTCGGTCAAAGAAATACTTGGGTGTTGATGAATGCCAATACTGTAATGGTCAATATTTGACATCAAAAGCACACAGCAAAACCTTCCCCACCGTTTGGTTGTAAATCATCAGGAAGAAATTTTCATATTTTTCGGCGAAATTGGTTTGATCTTCATGGATTCCTTGCAGTCGACCGATTCGGTCTTAGTTTGTTGATCAGAAGTTTCATTAAGGTCACTGCCCGATAAAGGAATTCTATATGATGAGCAGCCAAAACAGAATCGTCTTCATTATTTTGCTTTCTCTTGTACTGGCAATTAGCTTTTTTTATTACAATCCTTTTTCTGATCGTGGGCGCCGCATCATCAGCCAACCCCGTGAAATTCTGCCGCGTGGTGACCTAGCGGACTTTGAAAAGTCGACTATCTCTATTTTTAACAGTGCCGCCCCGTCGGTTGTCTATATTTTTACCGAGAATGCCCAATCAGGGTTTTTCGGCCGGCGTGAGATTCAGCAGGGGGCCGGGTCCGGATTTTTATGGGACCGCTACGGTCATGTCGTAACCAATTTTCATGTCCTTCAGGGTGCCCAAAGCATTCAGGTGCGCCTTGACTCGGGTGAAGCCATCCCCGCCACCTTTGTAGGAGGATCGCCGGATCACGACCTGGCGGTCGTTCGCCTGAGAAACAGACCGGATGATATACTGCCGATTCCGGTGGGCACATCCAGTGGTCTGGCAGTCGGCCAGGCGGTTTTTGCAATCGGCAATCCTTTCGGACTGACCCGCACCCTGACAACAGGAGTGATCAGCGCCCTGGACAGAAGACTTCCGACGACTGGCGGACGCGAAGTCTTGGGTGTCATTCAAACCGACGCCGCCATAAACCCCGGCAATTCGGGTGGGCCGCTGATTGATTCGGCCGGCCGCTTGATCGGGGTGAACACCGCCATTATCTCCGAATCGGGGGGTTCCGCCGGCATCGGCTTTGCCGTACCCGTTGATGTCGTCAACCGGATCGTGCCGAAGTTAATCACCAATGGCCGGGTTCCCAGACCGGGGATCGGAATCATCGTCCTGGATGAAGAGGTGGCGGCCGGCTTGGGTGAATTGGGGGTTGTGATCGATCGTGTCATGCCGGGATCCGAGGCCGAGCGTGTGGGCTTGGAGGGCATCGACTACCGCAATCGCCTTTTGGGTGATATTATCGTGGCGGTCGGTGATCAGGAAGTCAAGAATATCGATGAATTCATCCGGGTTCTGGAGAATTATGAGATCGGACAATCGGTTATGCTCGATGTCAGGCGAGGCGATCAGATTCGTACCCTGGAAATCAAGATCATTGACATCTCCTAAGGGCTGCTTCAATTGACAAAAACGCACAAAAACAACACCGTCCCCCCAAATATAACGTCCCCTCTACAAAAAAGGCTGCGGAGGGTAATGACTGTTTGACGATTCCTGTGGCGATTTAAAGAGTTCAGGATGGTTTTTCGATGACGATGCGCGGTGCAAGATTGTCGAAAAAGTGGTATCCGGAACCCCCTGCGGCCAGAACACCGAGTAGGTCATCCGGCTGTTTGACCCGGACGCCCCCGACCACACGAACGCCACGCTCGAACAAGACATCGGGAAGCATGCTGGCTGTCGGCCCGACAACGGCAATTTCGGCATCCGGCCGGGCGACTTTCAATATATCTTCAAGGGTGTGGTTTACGAGGGTGACCCCGGTAACAATCAATACATCAGCCGCAGCGACGGTTTCTTCTGATCGGTCGGCGGGTATAAAGTGATCCATTTCATCGCTTTTAAGTGTTTTCGGGTCTTGTTCGATAACCCGCCAGTTGCATTCCAGCCCCTTTAATTTTCTCAAAATTGGGACAAAAGCGCCAATAACCGCCACCGTACTCTTTTCCGGCATCCTGACGGCATCCAGCGCGTCCGCATTCATCTGAAACCGGTAATGCTCCGTTTTGCCGTGTTCCCAACAGCAAGCACTGAGGGCGTTTAAGGTCGCAATCGCAACCGACACTTTGAGGGGCTCTCTTGAAGTCAGTCCCGCCAACACATCTGCGACGCTCATTCCCTTTATCTTAAAAGGATCGAATATCCTGCCAGCTGAACTCGGGCAGCACACCGCCTGGGGAATATCCTTTACCGGGGTGTAGCTGATGCCGCCGGCGCCATTGGACAATTTGACGCCCGTAAAAAACAAACCGATCGTCAACCGTTGGATCGTTATGGTGTCAATTTCGGAAGACAATCTGTTTTTTACCAGCTGGGCCGTTTCATTCAGAATTGACATTGGTCTTTATCTCCAAGTGGGGGAGTCAGTTTTAATAATGCAACCTGGGATTAGCCCAAAATAAATTCATCTGTTATTATAGTCAAGTTGTTGGTTTAAAGTGGACGCAATGCCCCCCAGCTTTGAAAGATGGTCCGGCGAAGCTGGTCAGATCTCCATTGAGCTAACACGGGTGTGTATTAGCCACTTTTCTTATATTTGAGGCGGCCTGTGTTGCTATAGAAAAGCACTAAAACGACAGTCTACTCTGCTAACCGAGATCAAGAAAATATTGGCAAGGTGGGCAATCGCGGCATCGGGAATAGGCTTTCCCGATGCCGCAATTGCTTTCATGCAGTGATGCTTTTCACTAAAGCCAATGCCACCTGCGACGTGCAGCATACAATTGGGGCTTCATAAGGAAAACGGAATTATTGTCTAGCGTTGAACCGGGCCTCAAGCTCCTCAATTTTCTTTTGCTGCACCTGAACAACTTTAGTGAGCACCGCAATGAGGTCAATAGCCTTTACTCCTTTTCTGTCGTCTGTTGCAACTATGTCCGGAACTTCCTCGGCTATGAAGCCAACATGCTCCTCACCGCCCATATCAGGTCGGTAATTATAGCGGCTTGTTTGGAGTTTTCTTAGTGCTGCTATGGCTTCTTCTTCTCTCAATTCACGGATATTCTCTTTGTACTCTCGCGACGACAAAGTGGTCCAGCTGGTTCCAGCCACGCTGCCAGTCACGTGCAGCGTATATGAGGGACTTCTTGTGCCTATGCCGACTCTACCGTTGTTTGTAACTGTCAAGTGGTCTCCATCATTATTCAGGACCAACTCGTCAGTCCCAGTCGGAATATATATGTCCGAGCTGCCGGTACTGGAAAAGAGCGCGATTCCAACTGGTGCTGAATCCCTAGTTCTAAGTTGAAATTCAACCCTGCCGGAATCTTCAACAACAAGCTGATGTGAGGGATTGGTCGTTCCGATACCTACGTTGCCGGAATTTGAAATTCTTAAAGTTTCTCTCCCTCCGGTGGGCCCGCCGAAAAATGCAATAGCTGCTTGATCATCAGCCCCATCTCTGATCCAGTTCATGGCCGCTCCCATAACAGGTGCCGTGCCATTATCAGAAAGCAAAAACTGAAATCCACCCCCAAACCCGTCAGTCATATCTGCTGTAGATTCTGCATTAAATCGAGCAACACCAAATTGTGTCGAAGAATTACCTGACTGGCTAAACACATCAAGTTTTGCAGCTGGGTCTGTGATTCCGATACCGACATTACCGCCATTCAAATAGGAATTGCCATTCGCCCTGAGGACAGCCTTTGAATCCAATGTAGCGTCTCGAACAAATAATTCTGCATCGGTTCCGTAGCCGACAATTACGTTGCCGTCAACTGACAGCTTTTCGTCGGGACTTGTCGTTCCGATGCCGACGTTGCCGCCATTCAAATATGAGTTGCCGTTCGTCCGCAAAACAACCTTTGAATCCAACGTGGAGTCTCGAACAAATAATTGGGAATTGCTCCCATAGCCGACGATAACGTCGCCGTTAACCGACAATCTTGCATCGGGACTCGTTGTGCCGATACCCAGGAACCCGTTATCATATATTGTGCCGCTGACCAGCGAGGCTCCGCTCCATCTGGGTACGCGATTCAGGTTCATTGCGCCGACCTGGGGATCGGTTTCACTGGTGATTCCCCCACCTTGATCGCCGTCATCCAGGCCAGCGGGTCGATTTGTAATTTCAAACCAGTCGACTCCGTCCTTCACGCTTGCCAGGACTGTCGGATCGGATTCGCTGGTGATGCCGTCATCCGTCCCATCTGCAAAGCCGGCCGGTTTATTGGCAACTTCACTCCAGGATATGCCATCTTTGACACTTGCCGGAACCGTTGGATCGGTTTCTGAGGTGATGCCAACATCGTCTCCGTCATCCAGCCCGACAGGGCGATTGGAAACTTCAACCCAGTCAATCCCGTCCTTCACCGAAGCAGGAACCGTTGGATCTGCTTCGGTTATGAGTATCCCCGTAAGAGCAGAGCCGTCTCCCTCGAATGCTGTCGCCTTGACCGTACCGGTTACTTCCAGCTTTTCAGAGGGATTCGTTGTGCCGATGCCAATGCTGCCAGTGTTGGTTATTCGGACAACTTCATTGTTTCCTCCGTTTTTAAAACGTATTCCGTTGCCTCTAATTTGGAAGCTGAGGTCGGAGTTCATTTTCAAAACTCCATCAATAAAGCTTCCATGACCATTACCCCATATGATTGCCCCTTGGTTGTCGAGACGGATATTTCCTTTGTTAAGCCCACCGGCCACATGAAGCTTATGCCCTGGGCTCGTTGTCCCGATGCCGACATTGCCGTTATCATAAATTGTGCCGTCCACCAGCGCATTTCCATCCCATCTAGGTATTTGATTAGTAGTGTTTGAACCTACCTGGGGATCAATTTCTTGGATCGTAATATCATCAGGGATCTGCTCATCAGTGGCTCTATCGGTGAGTTCAGCAAAGGTCGTGGTCTTCGTATGATGGGCATTGGCTAAGCCTGTATGAGCTGCGATATCCGCATCGATTTCCGCCGACTCCTCGAGAGCGGCAGCATGGATCCCATCGACAGTGTCGGCATTACCGGCCGTGGCCGCGCGATCGATGGTAATGTTGTCAGGTATCTGTGCGTCGGTGGCCGCATCGGTGAGTTCACCAAAGCTTGTGGTTTTGGCGTGATGGGCGTCGGTTACTCCGGAATGCGCTGCTATATCGGCATCAATTTCGGCCGACTCTTCGAGCGTGGCGGCATGGGCGCCATCCACGGTGTCGGCATCCCCGGCGGTCGCTGCACGATCGATGGTGATGTCGTCGGGTATCTGGGCGTCGGAGGCCGTATCGCTGAGCTCGCTAAAGCTTACGGTCTTGGCATGATGGGCATCGGCCACGCCCGCATGGGCCACAATATCGGCATCGATTTCGGCCGACTCCTCGAGAGAAGCCGCATGGGCGCCGTCCACAGTGTCGGCATCTCCGGCCGTCGCCGCGCGATCGATGGTAATATCGTCGGGGATTTGGGCGTCAGTGGCGGCATCGGTAAGCTCGCTAAAGCTTGCGGTCTTGGTGTGATGGGCATCGGATACGCCTGCATGGGCGGCGATATCGGCATCGATTTCGGCCGACTCCTCGAGGGCGGCGGCATGGGCGCCGTCCACGGTGTCTGCATCTCCTGCCGTGGCGGCGCGATCGATTGTAATGTCATCGGGAATCTGGGCGTCGGAGGCCGCATCGGTGAGCTCGCCAAAGCTTGTGGTCTTGGTATGATGGGCATCGGCTACGCCTGCATGTGCCGTAATATCGGCATCGATTTCGGCCGACTCCTCGAGGGCGGCGGCATGAGCGCCGTCCACGGTATCAGCATCCCCGGCAGTCGTTGCGCGATCGATGGTGATGTTATCAGGGATCTGTGCGTCGGTGGCGGCATCAGTGAGTTCGCTAAAACTTGCGGTCTTGGTGTGATGGGCATCGGCTACGCCCGTATGGGTCGCGATATCGGCATCCCCGGCAGTCGTTGCGCGATCGATGGTGATGTCATCAGGGATCTGTGCGTCGGTGGCGGCATCAGTGAGTTCGCTAAAACTTGCGGTCTTGGTGTGATGGGCATCGGCTACGATCGTATGAGTCGCGATATCGGCATCGATCTCAGCCGACTCTTCCAGTGCGGCGGCATTGGCTTCAAAGACAGGGTCGGTTTCGGCATAGCTCGTCAAATACCCGGCGGCAGCATGATTTCCCCAGTCATAGGCCATGTCCCAGCCGGCAATATCATTTGCAGAAATATCACTGGCCGCACTGGCAGCGAAAACAGGATCGACTTCTTCAGGTACAGCGGCAATTGTAAGGTCATACATACCGACGATCTCATTCGGATCATAGCCTTCCGGAAAATACTCCGTCAGCAGCAGGCTGCCGAACTGATCCCCTACGGTCAGCGGCTTGGAGCACGAGGTGTGAATTTCCCCCGACTGCAGAGTTCGTCCTGCCTGGCGAACTTCGTACTCCAATGAGCTTTTCAGCTTCTTGTCCATTGCCGCAAACATCACCGTGTCACCTGTATAGATTGTCTCGGTGCTCGGTGCCACCCTGATCTTGGATTCGTGCTTGGTGAGTACGATTTCTACGGGTGCGTTCAGATCTATAAAATCCAGGTCGCTACAATCGGCCTTGCCGTCCTGCGGATTGGTGCTCTCTGCGCACTCCGCCCCCGTGTATTCAAACAGCAGCACGCTTGGTTTGCCGTCGTCGCAACTGAGGAATTCCGAAGGATTCGTGATCGAAAGTTGGTAATCGCCGGATCCGATGTCATCCGGCAGATACGCTTCCAGGCACTGGACGGGCGCCGCAGGCGGATCAGTTGAACACTCGGTTGCTGCAATGGCCAGCGGCGTTGCATAGTTGCCGATTTCGATCACCGGTTCCGTGCCGAAATCCTGCCCCTCGATGCGAACCGTTTCGGGCCGGCCGAAGCCATCGTAGAGCACGAGAGCTTCATTGATGATGGGCTTGCCCATTGCCGGCTGGGCGCCTATGATTAACAATATCGACATGAATACTCCAATGATGCTTGCACCTTTCTGTTTCATGATGGTTTCTCCTTTTCTTCCAATACCTTCAGATTCAATTCCTGCATCAATAGACAGGGCGACTATCCCAATCTGGGATTAGCCTGCCTTTCCGCGCGTTTTTCACAGTTTCAGCACCGATTGTGGAAGAAACTAGGTTGAAATATATCTCCCAGGGATCAGTCATAAAATTCTTGGTTCCGAGCAGTACTTCAAACAGGTCGGACTGCAAATATGCGTGTAGACTCTCTTGGGTCTCCCACCATTGAATCATGTGGAATATGTTTTCATTTTCAACATCCCGGCAGGCAAAGCACTGAAAGCAGCCTTTTTTTTGTCGGATCGATTGGGCCAATGCCTGTACGGTTTGTAAAAACTCACTGTGCTTGGCGGGAAGGACTGCGAATTTCATGGTGCCAAGGATCATCTCCTGCTCCTTACTCATTGGGCTGAGTACGACGCGCATTACTTTCACCCCCAGCGGATCAATCTTGTGTACATCAAGATTTATACCAAATCATGGCGGTTTAAATTGAATTGATATAAACCATTGAGTTAATGCAGATTCGGAGAGATTGGAAGTCGGGTTTGAGATGCTAGATTTGCTGCAAAAGCCGTCTTATATGACAGATCTGTCAAATATGACGGCCCGGATTTGGTAGGACGATTGCATTTTTCATATATATTTCGTTTGCCAAATTTACTTCTACGGTTTTTGAATACTCAACTTGCGCATCCGGCCGCGAAGGGTGCTGGGATTCAGGTTCAGGGCTCTGGCTGCACCGTCAACTCCTTCAATTTTCCAACTGCATTCTTCAAGAACACGGACAATGTATTCACGTTCGACTTCTTCGAGCCCTTTTATCCGGTTTGCCACCAGATCCTGCGCCAGAGGCGTCATCAGGTTTTCGGCCAGTTCCAGTTCAGACCCGGAGGTATTGATAACTGCCCGTTCAATAACATTTTCCAGCTCCCGCACATTGCCCGGCCAGGGGTATTTTTCCAGCTTTTTTATAACATTATTGGGGATTTTATTAATTTGCTTTGCTAATTTTTTACCTAATTTACTGACAAAAAACTCGGCCAGCAAAGGGATGTCCTCGGCCCGTTCCCTGAGTGGCTGAATCGTTATGGGGAAAACGTATAGGCGAAACCAGAGATCTTTGCGAAAATCGCCTTTGCGAACTTCGTCTTCCAGATCCCGGTTGGTGGCAGCAATTACTCTCACATCTACCTTGCGAGTTCGAGGATTTCCCAAACGCTCGTACTCCCCGTCCTGAAGCACCCGGAGCAGTCTGGATTGCAGTTCCAGGGGCAGTTCGCCGATTTCATCCAAAAAAATAGTGGCGCCATCTGCAAGTTCAAAACGCCCCATCTGTCTGCGCTGGGCTCCGGTGAATGCGCCTTTCTCATAACCGAATAGCTCACTTTCGATCAGATTCGGCGGCAGGGCTGCACAATTTACTTTAATCAGCGGACGATTCCGGCGGGAACTCTGGTTGTGAATGGCGCGGGCAATCAACTCTTTGCCCGTGCCGGTTTCACCGAGAATGAGAACGGTTGTGTCTGTGGCGGCTATCTGCCCAATTTTGTAGAGAACATATTTGAGCGGCGCACTCCGGCCGATAATCTCATCATGATTGTATTCAATTTTGATCTCTTCCCGAAGATAGTCGCACTCGGCCTCTAATTTATTTTTTAAGCTTTCTACCTCGCCAAAGAGCTGCGCGTTTTTTATAGCAATGGACGCCTGATTGGCAAATGCCTCCATTTGCTCAACCCCACCATATGACATTTTCTTTTGAGCATAAATCGCGGTAGCACCCAGCAATTCGTCCCGAAAAATCAGTGGATATCCTGCGAAGCAGCAAAAGTTATGCTTCTTGATCCACACCTTATTCGTAAATCGCTTATCATTTTCAAGATCTTCGGAGAAGAGCAGCTTTTTATCGACGGCAATACGCCCGATTGGTGCCTCACCGATCGGTACCCGTCGGAACTCGCCGCTCAGATTGGAATAAATTCCGGCGCTGGCTTTCAGGTGCAGACAATTCTTGTGGCTTGGGCAGGATTGTGCTTTGAAGCATTCATCGCACAAATCACCAGGACCAATCAGCCAGATTCGAGCAAAAGCCGCTCCCAGCTCATCGACAAGGCCCTGCGATATGGTGGCGAGAACTTCGCCGAGATCAAGACTGGACGTCATCTGGAGGGCGATCTTTCTGAGAATAACGCCGGCAACGTCTGTTTCCATAAATGCCTCCATACGTCAAGAGGGACTGTATTAGCCCAACCGATCATTGGAATTGATTTCAATATGGGGAAACAAGATCGTAGATCCAGTGCTTGGTCCATATAAAAAACCCCGTATCCAGGAACCGGGAACAGGGTTTTACGGATTCATCAAACCTCCACCTTTTCAAAGGTTTAATTCAAATTTTGTTCTTTTCTATTCCTATAGGCAGGTTTTTTTTTAACAAAATTGTCGATTAAAAACAACCTGAATTTTCAGAGTCGCAAGCGGGGGTTTGCATGCTGAAAATAGTGCCGCCCTGTCTACCGTAGTTACCGATAAGGCACTTGGCAATTTGTAAATCGATGAATATGTTCAAATCATTAAGGTGAATACTTTTCCGGTTCAACTGATCCGTTGTTGACTGACCGGCTAACCATGGATCCTGCCTTTAGGGTTGCCCGAACGCGGTATCACCATCGGCGATTCTACCAGCACATTATCTCTTGGGGTGTACAGATGAGAGAAACTATAAAATTCAACCTGAGATCGGCCCTGCGCGAACTCCGTGCATATTTACCGGCCGCTATAATCCGATCGTGGTTTGCAAAGATGGCTCGGCGACCGCGACCGGTTGTCAAAGGCGAGCCGGGCCGGGCCGCATTCGCAATGGTGATTCTGATAAGCACCGCCTTCCTGTCCGATCCGGCCGCTGCCCAACAAGGCGCCGGACTCGAAGGGCAGATGCTGGTTGAGACCCTGCGCCAGGGCGGATACAACATCTATTTCCGGCATGCGGCCACCGATTGGTCGCAAAACGACCAGGTACTCTCCCGCGGTGATTGGACCGACTGCGATCCGAGCAAGATGCGCCAGCTCTCCGACGCCGGCCGGCAAACCGCCCGCAGCGTCGGTGCAGCCATGCGTGCCCTGAAGATTCCGATCGGGCAGGTGCTGGCAAGTCCCTATTGCCGCACGGTGGAGACGGCCCGCCGCATGAATCTTGGACCCGTCGAAACGACCACGGACATTATGAACCTGCGCGTCGCGCAGTACTTCGGGGGCAAGTCCACGATTGTCGAGCACACCCGGCGGCGCCTTGCCACCCTTCCCAGGGCAGCTGCCAACACCGTGCTGGTGGTCCACGGCAACGTGCTGGTAGCGGCAACTGATGTGTATCCGCAGGAGGCCGAAGCGGTTGTGTTTCGCCCTGCCGGCAAAGGCATTTGGACGTTTGTGGCGCGTATCACACCACAACAATGGCTGCGTCTGGCCGCCGAATACGGCGCGGAGTATTAGCGCAGGCTTCGGAGAACAGCAGGCAGTCTGATTGTAAAAGAAGCTTAAGTCAATTTATCTCTCACAGAGTCCGCAGAGTTCTCAGAGAAAAATAAAAAAAGCTATGTGCGCTCAGCGGGCTCTGCGAGATATTTAATTAAAGCTTCATATAAGAGGGATACAAGAATGAAACAAAAACTGTTAATATCTTTTCTTGCCATCCTAATCCTAGCGCTGACGACCCGGGCCCAGGCGTTGCAGTTCGAGTTCGTTGCGGCCGGAGAGCCATCATTGAATCTGCCCCACGATCTGGTTTTGTCGCCGGATTTACGCCTTCTTTACGTGGCTGACAACGGCAACGACCGAATTGCGGTGCTGGACCCGGATAGCCTGGAAGTGCTCGGCACTTTCGGCGCAGCGGAGCTTTCGGCACCCCATGACGTGGCCTTTGATCACAAGGGCCGCCTGCTGGTGGCCGACACCGGCAATGACCGGGTAGTGGTATTCCGGCTGAACGGCGCCCGGGGGGAGAACGTAGGCGTTATTAAAGGCAGTTTCAGGCGGCCCGAGGGCGTCGCAGTTGTTCCGGGGGGACGCGTCTACGTGAGCGGTGCATATTCCGATAATCTCGTAGCCATAGAAAACGGTGTCGAGGCGGCCGCCATCAAAGGGCTGTCCAGCCCCCACGACGTGGAGATTGATCCTGCCGGCCATGTCCTTGTTGTCGATTCGAACAACGACCGCCTGCTGATCCTGACACCCGGTCTGCAGACCGTGAAAATTCTAGCCGGCCCCCCGTATAATTTCAACGGCCCGCGCTATGCCTTCTATGACGCTGTCGGTCGCCTTTGGATCGCGGACAAATACGCTCACATGGTAAAGGTGCTTGGATCCGATTATGAATTGCTGGGGGTTATCGGCACCGGCAAAGCCGGCAAACAACCAGGACAGCTGGACAGACCCGAAGGAGTGGACGTGCGCGGCAGGGACGTATGGATTTCAGACACCTACAACAACCGCATTGTCCGCTATCGCATAGCCGATTAGATACGTTGAAGATCTAGCAAGTCCAAGGGGTCGCCGTCACGGTAGGGTAGGGCAGGCATGATTCGCAGGATAGGTTTACTACAGGCGATCACATTGCGGTGGATGCACATACTGCTGCTTGGCTGACCTGCTGCCTGCTTTTTATAGTGGGCATCGAAAGCAAGTAGCGCTTGCACCGGGTTATGAATCACCCCCTTTGCCAAAGGGGGGGACGGCGACGACAGCAGTCGTCCGAGTCCCCCCTTAGAGTAGCATACCTCTTGGATCAGACAGGAGGTTTAGGTTGTCGCAGGGGCCTACCCGAAGATTCTCTTAAATTCTTCGACGGAGGTTTTAAATCCATCCTCGAAGGTACCGCCGTCCGGGCGGAAGACGCTTTCGAGGGAGACAACCCCGTCATAACCGTCATCTTTAAAGGCTTTGGCCAGGGATTCAAAGTGCGGTGCCATGTGGCCGGTTCCCATGGGGCACATCCAGACCGAAGCCTCCGGGATGTCGACCTTGACGTCTTTCATGTGCACGTGCCCGAGGGCCCCTCCCTTGAGGGCTTCGTAGCCGTCGGGCCAGGCCGGTTCGTTGGCAAAGAGGCTGTTGGCCGGGTCCCAGAGCACCTTGAGATGATCGCTGCCGATGGCATCGACCATTTTCCTGCCCAGAACACCGGTGGTGATTATCGCGTTGTTGCCGGTTTCGACCACCAGGGTCACGCCCTCATCCTCAGCCAGCTTGACCGGCGGTTCGAGCATTTTTAAAAATTTGTCCCAGGCCCCGGCGGACGCAACCCATTTCTCCGCGCCGTTATATCCGAAAATGACCATTTCTTTGCGGAAACTCATGATGCGGACGCGATCGGTTCCCAGTTCCCTGGCCATGGCAATGCAGCGTTTGAGCTTTTCCATGTGGAAATTGTAGGTTTCGTCACCGATTTCGGTACCCATCAAAAAAACACCGCCGAAAATGTGGCGGGAAATGCAGGAAACCTGCACATCGTATTGGGTTACCAGATCCTTGATTTTGGCGATTTCTTCATCCGTATGGTCGCCGACTTCGGTTCCCCAAACGAATTGGAGCTCGGCATACCGCATGCCCGCCGCGGTGAGTGCTTTCAATCCATACTCCAAATCGCTGCTGATGCCGTCCATAATGACACCGATTTTTGCCATCTTGCTTCTCCTCTTTTGAATTTAATTTACTAGTGTCGTGTTGCGGAATTAATTGAGAATATCTTGTAATCGAATTGCGGTTTGACGACAATTCTTCATTCGTAGTGGCGGGGTTTATCCCCGCCAGCAACCCAGCGCGATTTCTGCTCAGGGCGGGGATGCGGCCCACCCTTGACAATTGGAATCGATGGGTCATCCAGCTCTGCTGGGAGGCCCACCTTCGTCCATTGTAACCGATGGGTCATCCAGCTTTGCCGGGAACTCCGTCTCTACTTCGTTCTGGTGAGGTTGGGTATGGCTATACATTAGCACAGTCTCATTTACAGGTATTTCTGGTACATGACCCTAGCTTCTGCTACCATTCGACCTTGGCGCCGGCGATCTGCTCCAACAGTTTGACGATCGACCAGTTGTCCTCTTCGGGGAACAGGGAGATTCCGGCCTGGAACAATTCATAGGCTGCAGCAGTTGAAAACATGGCCGCCCCGCATTCCCGAGCCATCTGCATGGTGATTCCCAAGTCCTTGTACATAGTGCCGATGTGGCTGCCGGTGCCTTTGAACTTGCGGTCCAGTATCAGTTCGGCACAGTTTCTAAACAGCGGACTGCTGACGCCGCTGGCGCCGAACACTTCAAAAAGCGTCTTGCCGGGAATGCCTGCCGCGGAGCCCAGGACCAATGATTCGAATATGGCGGTAAAAGAGGTGCCGATAAAGGCCTGCAGGGCGGCTTTCACCGTTTGGCCCTGCCCGATTTCTTCGCCGACGTGGAACAGTTTGGCGGATACCGCCTCCAAAACCGGCCGGTTGTCTTCGAGGACATCTTTTTTAGCGGCAGTCATTAAGGTCAGCGTCCCGGAATCGGCACCGGATTTCCCACCGCTGACCGGCGTGTCGATGACAGCGATGTCTTTGGCTTGCAGTCCTGCCGCGATGTCGCGCATCTCGGCCGGTGTGATGGTAGCGCTGATGATGACGGTGTCGCCGGCATCGAGTTTGTGTATCAACCCGTTTTCACCAAAGATTGCATCCTTTGCCTGGGTGCCGTTTAACACCATGACGAAAACGGCGACGGATGCGGCGGCAACACCTTGCGGGTCGGCAGCGCGAACACCGCCCAACTTTTCCAGTTCCACCAGCCGTTCCTCGCGCAGATCGAAGCCGGTGAGTTCGAAACCGGCGCTCAATATGTTCCTGGCTAGACCGATCCCCATATCGCCGAGGCCAATGATCCCAATTGTCTTCATCCCATGCTCCTTTTATGCTTGGTTGACTGAAAGTCTGTCTTGGTTAACCTGCCATTATAATTGTTAATTTTTAATAACGAAAGACACATTAAAGAACTTGCCAACTGAATTGTCATATAATACAATAATCAGAATATTAGTCAAGAACTTTGCACACCAAGCTTGAATTTATGCGCTTAACTTATTCTTCCTTTGGGATCATCTCTATAAGAGTTGGAATAAAAGCCGATAATGTCTGCGTGGGTCGAGTGAGCGGCTTGTCGGGTCGTAGCTCGTAGAGCGAAGCCTGAAGCGAGAGGGCGGCTATTATAATAAATAGATACAGATAGTATAGGAGCTTTTATCGATCTAATACGCTAATTTTCACCAACGAATATGGAGAAGGGCCTGCTTTATTAATAAGTGCAAAAACGCTTCAGAGGATTCTAAAATAATGGAGCCAACCAACCGAGCCAAACGCCTCAAAGTGGGTATGGTGGGGGGCGCCGCCGGGGCCGGTATTGCGGGCGTGCACCGCAAAGCCATGGGCCTGGACGGCAGTTTCGAAATTGCAGCCGGAATGTTCTCAAGGAACGCCGATCGTTCCCGCCGGGCCGGGAGAAATCTGGAGATCGCGGGAGATCGAATCTATGCCGGCTTCAAGGAGATGGCGCAAACCGAAGCAGGCCGTGCCGACGGCATCGATGCGGTGGTGATTGTGACCCCCAATGACAGCCATTTTCCGATCGCCGACGAATTTGTCCAGGCCGGGATCAACGTCATCTGTGAAAAGCCCCTGGCCACCAATATGGATGACGCCCTGCGGATATATCGATCCGTTGCCGAAAGAGCGGTCGTCTTCGGTCTCACCCACAACTACAGTGGCTACACGATGGTTCGTTACGCAGCAGCTTTAGTGCAGGCAGGCTACCTGGGTGATATCAGGGTCGTTCAGGCCGAGCACGCCCAGGGGTCGGGGGCCCTGCCGACCGAGCCGTGCGAAGACGGCTCATTGCCCTGGCGCAGCGACCCGGACATCGGCGGGCCGGAAATCGTGGTCGCCGACATCGGCACCCACGCGCACCATTTGGTGCGTTTTGTTACCGGCCTGGAGGTAACCGAGGTTTCGGCAGAACTGAGCACCCATGTCCCCGAGAGATCGGTTTACGACAACGCGCATGTCAACCTGCGCTTTTCCAACGGCGCCCGCGGTGCTTTATGGGCATCGCGCGTGGCAGCCGGCAATGAACACGGCCTGCACATCCGCCTATATGGAGACAAGGCCGGTATGGAATGGCGCCATGAGGATCCCGAGCATTTGTTTTTCCGACCTGTAAGCGGCCCGGCGCAGTGTATGGCCAAAGGGCAGCCGGATCTCCCTCTGGCGGCCGAGCCAGCCGGCCGGCTGAAGCTCGGTCACCCGGAAGGATTTATCGAGAGCTTTGCCGCCCTTTACGGCGATTTTGCCGGCGCCGTCAGGGCACGTCTGAACGGGGAGGTGCCCGATCCGTCTAACCACCGGTTTCCGACCGTCAGCGATGGGGTTTGGGGAGTCAAATTCGTGGAGGCGGCGGTCCGATCCCACAACCAGAACGGGACCTGGACCGATGCGTCGGTTGTTCTTGCTTGAAGCAGTACCGCTGAGCTTCAGCTGACCGATAAATTGGAGGCCTGCAGGTTTTTATGGTCGCTGTCGATATTTCGATAGCTGCGGGCCATCAGGGATTGAATGTTGCTGATGTGACTGCGTAACGTTGCCAGCGCCGCGGTAATATCGCGGCTTTTGATGATATCGACCAGTTTTTGATGGGCTTCGGGAACCGAACCGTAACCGCCGACGGCGGAGCGGGAGCGGCGGATTTCTTCATACAAAAAGGCACGCAGGATCTGGTAGAATTCATCAAATAGGCGGTTGGCACAGGCTTCAATGACGATACCGTGAAAGCGGTAGTCGGCATCGATGCGGTCTTGATCGGATTTGCGCGCGACGGCCTGGCGCATGTTTTCGATTTCGGCCTCAAGGCGATCCAGGGTGGGCTGAACAATGGCGGGATCCCGCTGGTAGCCTTCCACCAGATAGAAAAATCCCTGCTGCTCCATGACCAGGCGCATTTCCAGCAGGTCGAAAAATTCGCTTTCACCCAACAAAATGGCCCAGGTCAGGGCTTCGGTTGAAATCTTGGAGCGATCGCATACAAATGTTCCCTTGGCCACTTTGGATTCGAGAACTCCCAGGTGATGAAAAACCTTGATCGCTTCTCGAATCGACGTGCGTCCGATGCCGAAGCTGTCGGCCAACTGCTGCTCGGTGGGCAACCGATCGCCGACCTTATATTCCCCCGAAGCAATCAGCGCTTTGATCTTTTCCATGGCCTGGTTGACAACTGTCTTTTGCTTAATCTTACCTATAATATCCATAATATTCGTTTTCGCTTGTGAATGATCTCCGGATAGTGGTTAACTCACCGGTCCGGAGCGTAATTCTAGCATATTTCGTTACGAAAGCCAAATCGAGTCCAGGGTCCGGCAGCCTGCCGGAAGATCACTGCGGACCCATGATCAAATCGGGCAGCCACAAAACCAGCTGCGGAAACAGGGAGATAAGCACCAGAATGATCACATTGCCGATAAGCCAGGGAATCGCTCCCCGGAAAATCGTACCGATGCGCATGCCCGTTACCGCCGCGCACACGTTGAGACAATTGCCCACCGGCGGCGTACAGGCACCGACTGCCAGAGCCGCCACCAGGGTGACCCCGAACTGAATCGGCGAGATCCCCAGCTTGACAGCAGCCGGCAAAAAGACCGGCGTCAGCAGCAGTATTCCGGGGGTAACGTCAAGAAAGGTGCCGACGAGCAGCACCACCAGGACGATCAGCAGCATCGTGCCGGTGGGGCCGAGGCCGAGGGCAACCAAACCCGCTGCGATTTGTTCCGGGATTCGTTCGAGGGCCAGCACCCAGACGTAGAGCTGTGAAAACGAGATGATCATCATAATAATGGCGCTGGTGATGGCGGCGGCTTTTAAACATTTGTAGAAATCATGCAGCTTGAGACGGCGGAGAACCACAAAACCGAGCAGCATGGCATAAAAGACGCCCATGGAAGCGGATTCCGTGGCGGTTGCAATGCCGAAGGTGACCGAACCGACGATAAATACCGGCATTGCCAGGATGAGCAGCGAATCTCTAAACTGACTGAAGATCCCGCCCATGGAGGTATCCACCTCCTCCCGGGGATAATGATGATGCTTGGCCATGATCATAACGATCGCCAACTGGCTGACCCCGATCAGGATACCGGGAATGGCGCCTCCCAGAAACAGGCGGCCCACAGACTGCTGGGAGGCGATGGCGTAAATCACCATGGCGACGCTGGGGGGGATGATCATGCCCATGGTTGACGAGGCCACCGTAATACCGGCAGCGAAGTGGGCCGGGTAGCCGCGTCTCTGCTGCTCGGGGATGAGTATCGATCCCAGTGAGGCCACGTCCGAGGTGGAGGACCCGGAGATACCGCCAAAGATCATACTGGCGGCGACGTCCACGTAAAGAAGCCCGCCCTGCAATTTGCCCACGAAAATCAGGCAAAAGTCAATCAGTCGTTTGGTAATGGTGCTGGCGTTCATGATCTGCCCCATCAGGATGAACAGCGGCAGGGCGATCATGGCATAGGAATTCATGCCGGAGAACATTCGCTGGGGCAGAATCTGGATCAGCATCGGGTTGTAGATAACAAAGTATAAAAAAGCCGACAAACCGATGGCGTAAGCGATGGGCATGCCCACGAACAGGAGCAGGAACAAAATGACAAGCAAGGTGATCATCGGGTACTCCTTCTAACTTTTTTTGGCTGAAAACCAGGTCGGTTTTTCATCACCGAAAACAACCAGCAGAATTCGTATGACGCAAAAAAGTATCGAAAATCCGGTAACAACAGGGATGCACGATTTCGCCCATATCTGCGGTACTTGTAGGGAAGGCATCAGAAAAAATCCGGTTTTTTTGATCCATGCTATCGATTGCCAGAAGATGGCCGCATTGATAATGGCCAGCAGGACAAAGTTCAAGATGTCGATGTAGCGGGTCCACTTCTCCGGCACCAGGTCGAAAATAAAGGGTACGCATATGTGTTCCCGGTGGGATACGGCCAGAGCTGCGCCAATCGCCGTGGCGTGGGCAAATAAAATCGGCAGCATCTCGTGCATGCCGAAGATAGAATATGAAAACCCGTAACGCAGGATCACGATGACAAAAACCATGACGCCCAGCACAAACATAATAAGAGCGATAATTGCCTGGAGAATAACGTCCAGATATCGATCGGCTACTCTAAGCCAACCGATAACGCCTGTCGGGGGGAGGTGTTCCTGATTCATATTTGCTGTCCCTCATCCATTCCAGATTCTTCTGTATCTTTAACTTCTTTCCGCCCATAAATGGCCAATTCGCCCAATATCTGCGTCATCCTTAACTTTTTAACCTCGAAGTACGCCAAATATGCCTGCAACAAAACTGTCTGCAATCCTTGGCCTTAAGCAAATTTTCGCGTTTATGATAGACACTGACCGGGAAAGAAGGGATGCCGGTGCCGATGACAGACAGACACCGGCGTCCTGTTAAATTATCATGGTGAATGAAGTCAGCGGACACCAGAAGGTATCAACCTCAAGTTGCCCGCATAGAGGTAGCGCTTGCTTACTTGCCCGCTGCAATCTCCATGGCCATTTCGAGATCCTTCTGACTGAAGTCACCCTTTTTTATGAAATGCTCATACACCGGCTTGGCGCGGTCACGGAACTCCTTAAGAGCACCGGCTTTGACATAGTTGAGGCTTTCAACATTTTGGGCCTGGGCCAGCTTCAAAATGAATTCACCCTCGTGCTTCTGTTGGATTTCATCACAAAGCTTCATGGCCTCTTTGGCAACCTCATCGTGGAGAGCCTGCAGATCGGGAGGCAGGGTTTTGAACCAGGCCAGATTTACCATAAACGGATCGGGACCGGTGGCATAATTGCTGATGGTAACGTATTTTTGCTGTTCAAAGATTTTGTAATCCCAGATGTTGGACGGGGCGTTGTCCTGTCCGTCGAGAACATTCATCTGCAGCGATTGGTAGACCTCGCTGTAGGCCATGGCAATGGGATTGGCGCCGAAGGATTTCATCGACAACTGGTAGACTTCCTGTTGGGGGACCCGAATGCGCAGTCCCTTGAAATCTGCGGCAGACTTGATCGGGCGGACATTGTTGGACCAGGCCCGAAAACCGTTTGAAACACCGATGGCCGGGACATGATAGCCGTTTTTCTCAGCTCCCTTGGCAATTTCCATGGCCCAATCGCTTTGCACCAGTTTGGTAGCCTGATCCCACCCGCTTACCAGAAAGGGCATCATGAAAATCACGAACTTGGGATTGGCATCGGTGAACATGCCGCCGCGGGTTCCCTGGAGGGCACCGGTGGCGACCATATCCATCATTTCGCGTTCGTTGCCGAGCACCGCTCCAAAATAGTTTTGCACATCGATTCGGCCGTTGGATCTTTTTTCGAGCTCTTGTTCGAAATACTCCATGGAAGTCGCCCGATCGCTTCCTTTGGGCTGAGAGATACCGAACTTCATCTCGAAATCAGCACTGAATGCGGGTGCCGCCAACAGCATTACCATCAACAACGTTACCAGGGTTTTTACCAACTTTTTCATTTTAGTCCTCCTTTTTTTATTCTGTAGCTTGCACTAACATTTCGCCTGTAATTTTGAGTGCTTTATCACCTCCTTAGTTTTTTTTGGGGTAGAATACAGCAACAGGGTACTGCAACTCGCTTTTCTAAAGCGCGAAAATCGAAGGTATGCTCAACACGAGCGCGGCCTCCGGTCTAAAGCCTGCCGGTTTGATCGGAAAAGAAACTCAAGTCAATTTATCTCTCACAGAGTCCGCAGAGTTCTCAGAGAAAAATAAAAAAGCTCTGTGTGCTCTGCGGGCTCTACGAGATATTTAGTCAAAGTTTCAGATAAGATTGCTGCTGACACGCTATATTGACCATCCCTGAAAATTGGTGGGATGGGTCCATAGGGATATTATCGTATAATACGAATTTCATATTAATGTCAACCCCTTTTTTTTGGGTCTATGGGATCCCACCGTCGCTATGTCCGCATGGAAAATGATCCGTGCCATCAGCAAGAAATGATTTTATCTTAAATTAATTTAATGTGTTATGAATTTTCAAGGATTAATTACACTCAAATCTCAAATCAGATGAAATTTTACTTGATTATCAGACAATATTATAATACGATAATTGAAAATTTTCCCGGGATCTCCCCAAGCAACATGCTCAAGATCTTGCCAGCTGCGATTTTTTTACTGGCGTTTTGCAAACATAATGATGCGCTCCGGGCAAAAAGGAGGATATGAGCATGCCGGAACCCTATCTGCCGGTAGACATCATTTTTCATCCCAACTGGTGGAACAAAAACTACGGCCTCACCTTCGACAAGGACTTCTTTTACGAGCCGGAAAGACGGGTTTCCCAGGAGCAGACGATGCGAAAACTGCTCTATGAGCGCTTCGGCGACCTGGGTCTCGGCCGGAAAGATGCGCCCAGGCGCCCGCTGGTCGGTCCGATTCTGATCGGTACGGGCTATTTCATCCAGGATGTCCTGGGATGTGAAATCCGCTACGGCGAAGATGCCAATCCCTGGGTGATATCGCCGAATCTGTCCGAGAAAGAAGCTTTCAAGCTGGCCGTGCCCGATGATATCGAAAAAACACCCCCCATGCGAGCCCTGTATGCCCTGATGCAGACGCTGAAAGATGAGTTCGGCTATCTGGGAGGGGATGTCCCCATGCACAGCCCGGTCAACGTCGCCCTCGATCTGCGGGGACAGGAATACTTTTTCGACCTGCTCGACCGGCCGGATCTGGCCGAACATCTGCACAAAGTTATCGCTCACACAATTTACGAGGTCGGCCGCCGCATCAAAGCCCGCACCGGAACGGTCTCGCTTAGCATCATGCGGATAACGGCAGGATTCTTACCCGATATGCTCACCATCCCCAACTGCAACCTGCAAATGATTTCCCCGGACCATTACCGCCAATATTTGAAGAAATGGGATATCTGGCTGGGTGAGCGCCTGTCGCCCATGGGCATACATCACTGCGGCAACAACGCCCATCTGTTCGCCCGGGACTATGCGGATACCGGGGCCGTTTACATGGATGTGGGATGCGGTTCCAAAATCAAGCCCTGTCGCGAGGCCTTTAAAGACCACTGGATCAGTCTGCGTGTCGATCCGGCTAAAATGCTGGACTGGACCGCCACAGAGGCGACCGGCGCCACCGAAGACCTGTTGGAAGAGCACGGCCGCCCCTTTGACCGGCTGGCCGTGCAGTGCCCCAATGCCGACTACGGCACGCCGGACGAGAATGTCCGTGCGATGTTCAAGACCGTGGCGCGGTATCGCGGAGAGCATGAGGATCCGACCCCCCGAACCTACCAAATAGCGTGAATCTATAGCCTTTGACTAAAAAGGAGCAATATAATGAACAACTATGGCAATGGTACCTCAACGGGACAAATACACACGGGGCCCCGGCGGGTATTTACCGGATTTCAACCGGAGGACATGCATGTCTCCAGGGAAGACCGGGAGATCCTGCGTCCGCTGGCCGAGCGGGTGGCCTCCCTGGCTGCAGCCCCCGACATGGAAAGCAAACGCAAGCTCTGGAGGGATTTGAATTCGCTGAAAAAAGGCCGGCCGGTGATTTTGTGCGAGCCGGAAAACGGCTGGAATGAAATCATAACCGAAACCCAGATGCAGTGCCGCGGGAAGATCGCCCGGCACTGGGAGATGGACTTGCGCAAAGAGATTTTCTGGGGCGAGGAGATGGGGGACGACCGGCCGGTGGAGCCCTATTTCAATGTGTCCTGCACCTTTGACCCGGATGACTGGGGCGTGGAAATCGTCGAGCATGAAAGCGACAGCCAGGACGGATCCAAGACCTGGGATCCGCCGATCAAAGATTACGACAAAGACCTGTCCAAGCTGAAAATGCCCACCGTTGAAATCGACTGGCCCACGAGCAAAGAAACCTATGCCATTGCCCGGGAAATTTTTGGCGATATCCTGGAGGTGCGCGAGAAGAGCGGCTGGTATTTCACCTATGGAATAACCCGGGAGGTGGTCAAGCTGCGGGGATTGATGAATCTTTACACCGATTTTTACGATTACCCGGACGAATTGAAAGAACTTCTCGGCTTTATCTCCCGGGCCAATCTGGCCAAAATCGACTTTCTCGATGAGAACAACCTGCTGTGTCTCAACAATGACGGCACCTATATCGGTTCGGGCGGTCTCGGCTTCACCGACGAGCTGCCCCGGCCCGGCTTCGACGGCCGGGTACGCCCTGCGGATCTGTGGGGCTTTACCGAGAGCCAGGAGACCGTCAACGTGAGCCCGGAAATGTACGCAGAATTTGTCTTCCCGGTGGAAAAGCCCATCATGGAAAGATTCGGTCTGACCTGCTACGGGTGCTGCGAAGAGTTGCACACCCGCTGGCATGTGGTCAAAAACCATCCGCACCTGCGGCGTGTTTCCTGCTCGCCCTGGTCTGATAAAGCCAAGATGTCCGCCAATTTGGAAGATAAATTCATCTTGTCACTAAAGCCGATGCCGACGCCGCTGAGCATGCCCGGTCCGGATTGGGAGGCGGTGCGTCAGGAACTCCGGGAAGTCTTCCAATTGACCAAAGACAATGTTGTAGAAGTGGTCATGAAAGACAACCACACCCTGGGAAACAATCCTGAAAATGTTGTCACCTGGTGCCGCATTGCCAAAGAGGAGGCGCGCCGGGCGGCGGAATAACTTGGATTTTTTGACAAAAAAATAAAATAGCGGTTGTCATGTTTTAAACTACCTCTGTGCGCTACGCTCTACAAGTTCTTCTATTAGGAAATCCGGCAAACGGAACATATATATGACAACCGGTATAAGTCAAAGGAGCAACTACGATGTCTCTGATCACCATATCGCATTCCATCGGCTCAGGTGGGGTTGCCATCGCACAGCAGGCGGCCGGACGATTGGATCTTGAAATATTTGACGACCAGCGCTTGCAGAGCGAAGCGATTCAGATGGGAATCAGGCCCGAAGAGCTGGTCCTTCTGGATAAAAAGGCGCCCGGATTGCTGGATCGTCTGCTCAGCCGGCGGCCGCAGCTGTACCTGGATCTGATGGAAGCGCTCATCTACAAAGTGGCCAAAAGCGGCAGCGGCGTCATCGTCGGGCACGGCAGTCATTTTTTTCTGCGTGACTTCAACTGCGCCATGCATGTGCGGATTCTGGCATCCTTCGAGACCAGGGTCGAGCGTCTCATGCAGGAAAAACGGCTTGGACGCAAAACCGCCGAAAAAGTACTTCGCAAACACGCCGAGGAGATCGGAGGCTATCTGAAATACGCCTTTAAACTCGACCGCGGAAGCCCTTATAATTTCGACCTGGTCATCAATACCGATAAAATGTCGGTCGAGCTGGGCGTCGAACTCGTCGTGGCCGCGGCCCAGGCTGAGATGTACCGGATGTGCAGCGAAAGTGCCATGACCACAATGGCGCAGCTGTCGCTGTCTAAAAAAATCCAGGCTGAACTGCTGCGCCACAATATCAATCGCAATTTCTTGCATATTGAAGTATTCGATCCCGGCATCGTCTCGGTGCGGGGATTTCCGAAAGACGAGGCCGAACAGGCCCGTATCATCGAAGTCATCCAGGCGGAGCCGGGCGTTACCGAGGTGCGATCCGAATTCGGTAATGCCCCGGTTCACGGCATTTTTACCACATAAGCCGGAGAAGAACATGACCGACATCATTCGCTGGGGCATACTGGGAACGGGCAACATAGCGGGCCATTTTGCGGAAGGATTGAAACAGCTTGACGACGCTGAACTCGCGGCGGTGGGCTCGCGCAGCACCGCCACGGCGAACGATTTTGCCGACCAACACGGCGTCGCGCACCGTCATGGGAGCTATGCAGGCCTGGTGGAAGATGCCGATGTGGACGTGGTATACGTTGCAACGCCCCATCCGTTCCACAAGGACAATGTCATGCTCAGCCTGTCTGCAGGTAAACCGGTTTTATGCGAAAAGCCGCTCAGCATCAACACCGACGACACCGCCACGATCATCGCGCATGCCAGAGAGAAAAACCTTTTTCTGATGGAAGCAATGTGGTCGCGGTTTCTGCCGGCGCTGGCTAAGCTACGGCAGCTGCTGGCGGAAGATGTGATTGGAGACGTTCAGATTCTGAATGCAGATTTCGGTTTTAAGGCAAGTGGTGACCCCTCGGGCCGGTTGTACAATCCGGCGCTGGCCGGCGGGGCCCTGCTGGATGTCGGCATTTACCCGGTGTCCCTGGCCTACATGCTGTTCGGACCCCCGTCAAAAATCGCCAGCATGGGCCACATAGGCCCAACCGGGGTGGACGAACAGGCCGCCATCATATTGGGCTACCCGGACGGGGCCTTAGCGGTGTCCTACATCACCATCAGAGCGGCCAGCCCCACCGAAGCGACACTGGTCGGCTCCAAGGGCCGCATCCACCTGCACGCCGAGCCGGGGCTGTTTCGTCCCTACAGACTCACCCTTAGCATGCCGGGCCGGCCCGATCAGCACATCGACGTCCCCTACGAAGGAAACGGCTATCACTATGAAGCGGCGGAGGTCATGACATGCATGCGTGCCGGCAAAATCGAAAGCGACATAATGCCCCTGGAGGAAAGTCTGAGTTTCATCAAAACCATGGATCAAATCCGCAGTCAGTGGGGTTTGACATACCCGATGGAGACGACAGGCTAGCGCCGCCGCGGCCCAATGATCTCCATTTTTCCAGATTTCCATACCCAATTTCCCGGCGTCAATGAAGGCACCGATTATTTTATTAGAAAGGAGAGATTAAATATGGCTGACTTGGAGGCGATTAAAGATGCATTGCTTGCCGGGGATCAGGTCCAACTGCTTGAGCGGATCCAGACTTCTCTGGACTCGGGAACCGGCGCGGAAGAGATTCTGAACGACGGTCTCATCAAGGCGATGGACATCGTGGGTGAAAGGATGAAAAACAGCCAGATGTTCATTCCCGAAGTTCTCAGATGCGCCAAGGTGATGAACGCGGCAGTGGAGGTCCTCAAACCGCTGCTGGGTGAAAAAGGTGCCGCCAGAGCCGGTAAATTCGTTATCGGCACGGTCAAAGGCGATCTGCACGATATCGGCAAGAACCTGTTCAAGATGATGCTCGAAAGCTCGGGATTCGAGGTTGCCGACCTGGGTGTCGACGTGGCCCCCGACGCCTTCGTCACAGCCATACGGGAATCAGGCGCCCCGATCGTCGGCCTGTCCGCGCTGCTGACAACCACGATGCCGATGATGAAAGAAACTGTCGACACCATCACCGGCGCCGGTCTGCGGGATCAGGTCAAGATCATCGTGGGCGGTGCGCCGATCACCCAAAAATTTGCCGATGAGATCGGCGCAGACGGCTACGGACCTGACGCCGGTTCCGGCACGAAACTTGCAAAACAATTGATTAGCTGAGAATTTTTTTAAGCTTGGCAACGGCGCTGTGCGGACTGGTCATAACCTCGCAGCCAACCGCCCGCCGCACATCGGGCAGAGCCGGTGAGGTCGAGAAGTGGGCCAGCATGATGGCATTGCATTCGGCAAGCCGCGGTGCAGCCGCTGCCAGCAGACGGTTGTGGGATTTGCCGTCGCCCTGATCCAAGGCTGACCTGGCCTCAGGAACCAGCAGCGTTTCCAGCCGGGCGCTGCTGCTCTGCCGGCGGGCAAGTTCGTAAAATTCGGCTTCCATCGATGTCACACTCGGCCCGAAGGTGGCCAGCAGGCCGAGTCGATTGCCCGCTGCCAGGGCGTCCTCGAACATGGCCTCATTGGGTTTGAGCACCGGTATGGCCACCGCGGCTTTGGCGGCGTCGATGGCACTGCCGAAGGCCGAACAGGTGAACAGGATGGCGGCTGCACCGATGTCGCGGCCGTACTCGGCCAACGACACGATCCGTCCTCCGATCACGGGGGTAAGGCTGCCGGCCGCTTCCAAATCGACGCTGAGGGAATCGTCGAGAATGTTGACCGTCTCTGCTGCGGGCCACTCCCGCTCAAACACGTCCAGGATCGGATCGATCGCCACGGATGTGGCGTGGATGAGAACGATACGGACTGGCATCAATCGAATCTCCTTATGGCCTTTTAGTTGCTGTTGTTGTTTTCGATTTGTATTTTACAAAGCTCGAATTGAAAGCAAAGTTGCGAAAACTCCGGAGTTCAACTTTCTAAATCCCAAATCCGCCTCAGGCGGATTTGGGATTTGCTATTTGGTGCTTGGCTTTTATTCGATTCAAGTGGGCTGGATGGTTTAAATCCTTTTCAACTTTTCTAATAAATTTTGGGGACAAGACCCTGACACTGCTACCCTCTGCGGCGCCATTTAGCTTCCCGGGAATTGAGGATACTTAAGTTCATAGACAAAGTAAATGGAATAATGCTCGTTGACAATCTGTTTTATTATGATAGTAAAAGCATTAATTGTCCTTTCTGATCGATTATCTTCTCGCAGCCACCTTCAATATTGGAGAGCCACATGAAGTCTGCTTCCATCCTGATGTTATCGGCCGTTTTGGCCTTGATCTGCCCGACGCTGGCTTTTGCGGATTCAGAGCCCGTTGGAATAATCAAATCGGTGACGAAGGAAACCACTGTCATTCGAGACGGCAAAACCCATATTGCGACCCCCGGGATGAAGGTCTTGATGGGTGACCTGATAAAAACCGGTTCCGGTGGAAGTGTGGGAATGATTTTTGAAGACGACACCGTGATATCGATAGGGTCTAGAAGTGAATTTACAATTAAGGAGTATTTATTCAATCCGGTCGAGAATAAGCTGTCTTTTGTTGCCAGATTGATTCGGGGAACTCTTTCTTATCTGTCCGGCCAAATTGCCAAGCTGTCTCCAAGCTCAGTGCGCCTCGAGACACCATCCGCAACCGTCGGCATCAGGGGAACCCATGTGCTGGTCAAGGTGGAAGGCGATTAAACGTCTTAACACGGAAGGGGGTATTCGCTGCAATGCGCTCAAAGTATATAATTTTCTTACCCGTGATTGCTGTTTTGTGGCTTTCGGGCTGCACCCCAAAAAATATCGTTGTATTATTGCCGGATCCTGACGGCACCGTCGGTAAAATTACCGTTGCGAATCAGGCAGGCAGCATTGAGATGGATACGGCCAATCAGGCAACAACCGTCGTAGACGAGCGGACGATGCCGCGCACACCCTATCAGATGAAACCGGAAAAAATCGAGGCAATATTCTCAGACGCCCTTGCAATTCAACCCAAACCGCCGGTCCATTTCATATTATACTTCAGGAGAAATTCAACCAGGTTGACACCTGAATCCCAGAAAATCCTGCCCGATATAATCGCCAGCATCAGGGAAAGAAGCGCGATAAACATCAGTGTGGTCGGTCACACGGACACCGCCGGGGACAAAAGCTACAATTTGGATCTGTCAAAACGCAGAGCAGCCCGGGTCGGCAAACTGCTGGTCGATCGCGGCGTCCAGCAGGACCACATTTTCATCACCTCCCATGGTGAGGAGAATCCGTTGGTGAAAACCAGGGACAATGTCCATGAACCCAGAAATCGCAGAGTCGAGGTTATTGTCAGATAATGGAAATTGTGTGCTCATCGGCGATACGATTGAATGTCAGGCAGGGTTTTTGAAGGGCGGTCCCGGATTTCTACGCGATAAGTAGCGACCTGCAGCCCCAAATTAGGATAGCGCCTACCGGTCTTGCAGCTGCCCGCGGCCGAAAACTTGTCGGTGCAGGCAATGCGGCTGCATGCAAAATTTGACCTTTGCCGGCGGCCCTGCTAATTTAATGCTATGAACCCAGTGAATCGCTCAGATACATCGAGCAGGACCATCATTTTCGCCGGGATGGTTTTGACTACCGTAATCGCTGCCATTTACCTGATCAATCCTGCCTTCATCAGATATTTCAATTATAAGTCCACCGACGCCATTCTCTCCGTTTTGGAGCCGACGCCGGCTACCGGACTCGTCGTCATCGTGGATTTCGACGAGGAAACGCTTGGCCAATACGGTCAGTGGCCCTGGCCCAGGAACAGATTGTCCCAACTATTGCAGAAGATCGCTGACATGGGGCCCAAAAGTATCGGGCTGGATCTTATTCTGTCGGAACCGGACCGGACGTCACCGAAAAATTGGCAGGCGACAATTCGGAACGATTTGGGCGATCTCGTGGATATCGCCGATCTGCCGGAAGAATTGCTCGACCATGATATCAAACTGGCCGAAACGCTGAAAATCGGTCCCTATGTCCTGGGTTTCGAATTTCTCTTCGAAGCTGCCGCAAGCACAACCCGACCATGCCGACTGCACCCGGTGAATGTCATTTCCATCAATTCATTGGACTTCAGCCTCACCGAAAACCGTTTATTCCAGGCCAATCAGGCTGTCTGCAACCTTGACCAACTGGCAGATTCCGTTTCACGCTCCGGTTTTCTGAATGCCACGCCGGATTCGGACGGTATTCTTAGACGAATACCCCTGCTTTTGGAATATGACAACCGGATTTACGCCTCTCTTGCCCTGGCGGTTTTATTGCAATCTGCAGACGTCGAGCAGATCTAGCTGGTTCAGAAAGGATTCAGCGACCGCATGGTAGTGCTGGCAGATAAAGCCATCCCTATCGACGCGTTTGGTAATCTTGTGATCAATTTTAATTCGGATGCCGTCCCGAGGGTGTCGGCAGCCGACGTTCTCAATGGCCGGGTCAGGCCGGAAGCCCTGGAAGGCAAGATGGTCCTTATCGGCTTTTCGGCCTCGGGATTGGGGCATATGTATAAGACGCCGGGAAATCCGGTAACCGACCATGTCGGCGTGCATGCCAGGACCTTGGAGACCCTCTTGGCGGACAATATCATCGCCCGCCCGCTGGATTTTTTGCTGTGGGAGGCGGCCTTCGCCCTGCTGTTGACCTTCGGCCTCGGCCTTTCGATTGCGCGGCTGGGCATCCGGCAAAACGTGGTTGTCAGTGTCTTTGTCATCATCGTGGTTTGGCAGGGTTTGCGAATGTTGGCCCAAGGCCACGGACTCCTGTTTTCACCGTTTTTGCCCACGACGGTCGTAGTTTCCAACTTTGCAGCCCTGACTATCTTGAAGACCCTCAAAAGACAGCGCCGGGCCAGCCAACAGGCCAACGATGCGCTGATGCTGCTCAAGACCAGTGAAAACAATCTGAACGCCATCATACAGACCATCCCGGATATTATCTTTCGGTTGGATACCGCCGGCCGGCTAACGTTTCTGAACCCCGCGATCGCCAAGTACAAAGTCCGCGGCGACGACCTGGCCGGACAATCCATTTTCGATCTGGTGGCACCCGAAGATAAACAAAAGGCTACCTACCGAATCAATGAGCGCCGCACGGGCAAAAGGGCCACGGCAAATCTAGAACTGCGCCTGCTATTATTCGACCGGCGAATTCGCGAGGATGAAGAACAGCCCTGCTTCAGTGTTTCTGCGGAGGGGATCTACAGTAGTGAAACGCCCCGCAGCGATACCTTTATCGGCACCCAGGGTATCATCAGGGACATTACCGAACAGAAGAGACTTGAAAGCCAATTGCTGCAGGCCAAGAAATTGGAGGTGGTCGGGAACCTTGCCGCCGGGATAGCACATGATTTGAACAACATTCTCAGTGGGTTGGTGAGCTATCCGGATCTGTTGCTGATGGATCTGCCGGAAGACAGCCCTCTGCGTGAAAAAATCGTGACCATCCAGCAGTCCGGCGAAAAAGCCGCCGTGATAGTCCAGGACCTGCTGACCCTGGCGCGTCGGGGGGTGGCGGTCAATGAGCTTGTCAACTTGAACGAAATCATAGCCCTGTATCTCGCATCCCCCGAGTTTGCCAACACCCAAAAAAGTCATGCCACCATAAGTGTCGAGACGCGCTATGAACCGGACCTGATGGGGCTGAAGGGTTCGCCGGTGCACCTGTCCAAGGCGATCATGAATCTTCTGGCAAATGCCGCCGAGGCAATGCCGGCGAGGGGCCGCATTTTTTTGTCCACCCGCAACACCTATCTCGATGCGCCCCTGCAAGCCTACGAGGAAATTCCGGAGGGCGAGTACATCTGTTTGAGCACGGTTGACGAAGGGGTCGGCATCTCCAACAAAGATCTCAAGCGCATATTCGAGCCTTTTTATACAAAAAAAATGATGCATAAGAGCGGAACCGGTTTGGGGATGACAGTGATTTGGGCCACGGTAAAGGACCATTGCGGCTACATCGATGTCCAAAGCCGGGAAGGGGAGGGAACCCGCATCGATATATATCTGCCCGCTACCCGTGAAAGCGCCGATGAGGCCACCCGGCGGGTGATGCTGGAAGATTACATCGGCACTGAGCATATCCTGATTGTCGACGACATCCCCGAGCAGCTCGAAATTGCGGTTCGAATGCTCGAGAAACTCGGCTACAAAATATCGGCGGTCAACAGCGGTGAGGCCGCCGTGGAATTTATGAAGGAGCAGAGCGTCGATCTCATGGTGCTGGACATGGTGATGCCGGACGGCATGGACGGTCTGGAAACCTATCGCAGCGTCATAGCAATGCATCCGAACCAGCGAGCCATTATCGCCAGCGGGTATTCTGAATCCGAACGGGTCAAAGCACTGCAAAAATTAGGCGCCGGTGCCTACATTCAAAAACCCTACACGATGCAGAAGATCGGCGTTGCAGTTCGCGCCGAACTGGATCGCCCGCGTGCCTAGTTGTACTGAATGATTCCGGCATTAAACCACCCCTTGCAGTGATGGACTCGAAAAGGTTCTACCGATCCGGTCAGAGACCAAAGGTTCAAAACGCGCAAGGCCGGATGATATAAGCAGTGCGTAAAATTGCTGGAGTACTTTTGGCTATACTGCCCATTGGGTCGGCAATATTGGGTCGGCAATGTCACCCTGATCGGCCGGCTGTCAGGTGCTTTTTCATTGGCTGGATTTTTAAACCGAATTTATTTCTGATGCCGGTAGTTTTCTTGTACCCGCAAGCCTCATAGAAGCCAACGGCGTATAGTTGCGATCGCAGCACAATGTTTCGATAACCCTGTTTGCGGCAATCGCTTTCATAGCGCCTAATCAGTTTTTTCCCGATACCCTTACGATGAAATCTCCCGTCGACGAATAAATTGACAATGCGATTTTCCACTGCCCGCAACACCCCGATAATGCGACCCTTATCCTCGGCAACAAAGAACGCGGACGTCTGATCAAAGCGCTTGCGGATGGCCTTCAAATTAACTGCCGGATCGTAGGCGGCTGCGTATTCCTCGGAAACAGCCTGCGGGTTGTCTTTATGATTGAATGCTCTAAAGGTTTTGGAAATCAACACGGCGGATTGGTGCAGGTCATTGTTTTTGTATTTTCGAATGCTGACCATGGGTCTATCCCCGAAAGGCGTATCCGGCCAACCAATGGCAGGGCGGTTCAATGAAATCGCAGCGGTCGGCATAGGGTTTGATCATTCAGGTGAATTCTGCCCCGGTTGGAAAATTCTTCCCTATTTCATACTCCCAGGCATGTTTTGCATAGTACTCGGTGATTTCTGCGTTGGTGCCGCTCATTTTGTCCGTCACCGATGATGTTGGGCGAGGGTTTACGCTTCTATACTTCTTTTATCCAGCCCTATGTCATTTATCCGGCAATCCGTCCCATTCCTCCCATCTCAATTGGCGTCCCGGGAAGGCTACCGTTGAAAACCACCATTGTTCGGACATCCAGGTCCTGACGGCCGCATACAATTTTTCATCGAGGCCGTTGCCGACTTCACTCTGACGTACCCAAAGGATTACCTTAGCGTCATAACCCGCCTTTTCAGAAGGATCGACATAAACGCAGCCTAAGCACCTACTTTCGTCCAGACTCATGACCGTGTAGGCGAAAGAGCGTTTTTTTTGAAATTCCTTATGGTGCCATCCAAGATCGATGAGATCCTGCTCGAAGGTCAAATCAGCGGAAGGCCAGGAAATATCCGGGCCGAATACTCCTTGTAGGTGGTCGATACTGCTCATGACGGCATCGTAGTCTTTGACGACATCATGTATTGTCAGGGCACGAATCCTGAAATCTTCGGTTTCAATTCCAGATGGGATAATGATTGAATCCGGTGCAAATTTCTTCATTGTACTTCACCCTCACAAAGGTTATGGTATATTATATTGGACCGCATTCTTACCCGCATTGAAAGGGTATATGCGGCTTGAATAAAGTCTGCAATCAAAATAGGCGCTCCAACACCGTTTTTCAGTGAGCCGGAGAGCAAAAGTATTCCGCTTGGCTACCGGCTATGCTTCAGAAACCGGAGAAGAATCGTACTCACTATTAACATAATACCCAGAAAAATGAATCCCGTCGCAAAGCGGCCGCTTTCTCCCAAAATGCCCAGCACGTAAGGAATAACGCCTGCGCCAAATATGCTTGAGATCGGAATAATCATTGAGACGATTATATTTGTGAACTGCTGAGAACCGATTCCGGATAGTACGGTAAATCCTGCCGGGAAGAAGCAAGTCACTATCACGGGTTGCAGGAAGATTACACCCAATATGCCTGCACCTGAGGTCAGGCCCAAAGACGCTGTTAGCATTCCAGATCCTAGTAAAATAAAAAAAATGGATTTTTTAACACCGAATCGATCAACAAAAAATCCTGAAATAAAGGTGGTGAAGACCACTGAAAATCGGGAGAAACCGAATACGGTATTGGCTGTACCATACGCGATGCCTTTTTCACTGACCAGATAGGTGGGAAGCAGCGCGTAGACGCCCAGTTCGCCGCCCGTGGTAATTGCGAATAGCACCGCCATTATCCAGAAGTTCGGATGCGCCAGGAGCCGGCCAAGATTCTTAAAATCAGGCTTTAATCCACTGAAATGACCACCACCGCCCCAAAAATAAAATAAGCTCGCCATTAGCAGATTGGTCAAACCTGCAATCATAAGTATATCGCGCCAAGACATATGACTGGAAAGCATTCCAACAAGAATAGGCGCTATCACCAAGCCAATCGCTGGGCCTAACTCATGTGCGGCCATGGCTTTACCCAAATTCTTTGAAATCACAAGCGATTTCACTGTAGCTATGCCGGACGGGAGATAAAGGCCGGCCCCCATTCCTAAGAACAACAGGACGATCCGGGTACTGGGCAGGGATGTGCTGTGAGCAACGGCAAAAAGCGACACGCTACTTAAAAAGGCTGAGAGAACAATGACATGTCGATGTGCCAGTCTGGAAGACACCATGCCCGAAAAAAACATGCCAAGGCTGAAACCGGAAAAGATCAACATAAAAAAGCTTGAGGCCTGGGCATGGGTGAGGTGAAGATCTGCCTTAATCGCCAATAAGAGCGGAGAGAAAATAACCCTCGAGAGCATGTTCATGAGTCCAATACCGATCAAAAAGAGAACCGGTATCAGACGTGTGGTTACATCACTGTGTTCGTCTCCGGGCATTGTAAGTGGCTTTCCGAATGAAATTCCGTCAGCACCGGACCGCAGATACAAGAATCAAGTGAAAAGTGCCGTAAAATCGTTATAAAACATCTTCATTCCATCTTCGGGCTCCGGGGAATGAAGTTCGTATTCCAATGCAACGTCACCGTCATATCCTACCGCATCCAGCCGTTCCATGATCCACGGAAAGTCGATGGCCCCGTCGCCAAAATGCCGCATTTCATATCCGTCACCCGCAGGCCTACAGTCTTTAAAATGGCAATGGACGATATGGTTCTTCATGGTCTCCAAGGCGTTGCGGTAGTCAGTGCCTGTATCATGCATCAGGTTGCCGGGTTCATATAAAATACCTAAGTAAGGGGATCCCACCTTCTCAACGAGTTCCACAGCCAATTCAGGAGTTCCGGCGATACCGTCGCTGTGATTTTCGACACCCATGTATATGGTTTTCTCGGCGGCATATTCGGCTGCCAGTTTGAAAAAGGGCACCATTTTATCCAAATCATCGGCCCTGTCATTGCCTGGCACAACTCGGATCGATCGCGCACCCAAGAATACGGCCAGGTCAACCGCTCTTTTCAGCTGTTCAAGTTCGGCCTTTTGTTCAGCCGGGTCATCGCTGGCAAATCCGTAGCTGGTGAATCTTTCAGGATTCGGTACTTCCCAGCCGTGAAAGGAAAAGGCAATTCTGCGCCCATCCAGCCCCCCTCCCACATAGGTGGCCAAATTCGCAATCTGCAAACCGTGAGCCCCTGCAGCGGCTTTGATAGCTTCAGGGTTACACTCATCCGGGAAAAGCGATAGATGGGGGACTTTTTCCAAAATATCCACTTTTGTAAACCCCGCCGCGGCGATGATTTCAAAGGCCTTATTTACAGGATGGTGTACTAATGCGATGCTGCAGGTGGACACTCGTGACATATTCATGATTCCGTTCGCCTTATCTTGAGATGACAATTAAAATTTTTCAGAATTATTCCATCATTTCTGCAAGTGCGTCATAAAATTGTTTGAGGCCAATGTCCGGGGGCGGTGAGTGAAGCTCATACTCTAAGGCAATGTCGCCGGCATAGCCGATAGCGTCCAGTTGCGCCATAATCCATGGGAAATCGATTTCCCCTTCTCCCATCAGCGAAAGCCCGTAGCCCTGGTCGGTCGGGGCGCCATCCTTGAAGTGAACATGAACGATGTGATCTTTCATAATCTCAAAGGCAGCACGGTAATCAACGCCGGCTTCAGCCATGAGATTATGCGGTTCATACACCACCCCGAAATATGGTGACCCCACCTTTTCGGCCAGCTCTCGGCACAATTCCGGCTGGCCCGCGATGCCATCGCCATGATTCTCGAGTCCGATGTATATGTTTTTTTCGGCGGCATACTCAGCGCTGCGTTTGATCCACGGGATCATATTGTCAAGGGTCTGGGGATCATCATTTCCCGTGAACAACCGCATGGAGCGGGCCTTGAAAAAAAAGGCCAAGTCAATGGCGCGTCGCACTTGATCCAGCTCCGTTTCCAATTCAGCAGGATCTTGGCTCGAGAAGCCACAGCTGGTGAACCGTTCCTTATTTTTGGCTTGAAAGCCGTGGATTGCCCATTGTACTCCCCGTCCCGCCTGTCCGCCTCCGACGTAGGTTCCTAAATTTGCAATCTCCAAACCGTGAGCTTCAGCGGCGGTCTTGATCGATTCAGGCTCGCACTCTTCTGCAAACAGCGAAAGATGAGGAGGTTTTTCAAGAACGTCGACTTTTTTGTAGCCCGCCGCGGCAATAATTTCAAACGCCCTCTCGGGGGGGTAGTCAATTAAAGCAATGCTGCAGGCGGAAATACATGAAATTTTCATTGATAGATCTCCTTTTCGTATCAAGTCAATTAAGCTTGGATTACTCAGTGACATCCGTCTACCCACGGCACTTCATGTGCTTTCCTCAGATCAGGGTTAAGCAGCGCCGCGGGTTATCGATGACGAGGCCACTAATATCATTCTCCGAAAATCCTTTGGTCCGCATGATCGGCACGACGTTGCGAAAAATGTGGGCATAACCGTGTCCACCGAATCTGCGCAGACGCGTCTTGTTACAAATATCATGGGAGATCACCACTTGATCACGGTAACCGCGTCGGATCAGATCCAAAATAAGATTGAGGCGCATACCATCGTTTGGCAGATCGATTCCTTCCTGGAAAACATAATAAGAAGACTCGATCCCGAAGAAGTCGAACTCAATCACGCAGCCCGTGTCGACAAGACGCAAGAGTGCGTCAAGGTCGAAGATGGTACGCTCGATATGGCTGATGATTGTGCGGGTCACGTCTCCGCCTGCCGCTTTGACCAGGGTGACATGATCATGGGGTGCGTTGGGGTGCCTTCCAGGGTGGATGATGATGGCCGCCCCGGTCTCCTGTTGAGCGATTGCGGCTGCCTCGACGGTGCGGCGTTCGAAGTCGGTCCATGGATGGCTACATCCGATCTCTCCGATAATGCCCGCAGCCGTATCCCCGTCACCGACGTCTCGGTTGATGCTGTCGACAAAATCCTGCCGAATCTGTTCGACAGTCTTCTCGACCACTTCCGGCGGCTCGAACTCCTCTATGTAATTCCCCACACCATAAATGATGTGGATCCCGGTTTCCTTCGAAATGCGCTGAAGACCTTCGGGATTACCGTTCATACCTCCACAACTCAGTTCGACGATGCCGGTGCAGCCAGCCTCTCGAAGGTCGGTCAACTCAAGGATGGCTATCAGTTCATCCTCTAAGCGTAGATCGACCGGCTGCCTCATGCCCCAGTGGTAACGAATCTCCCAACAGTTCTCAAGTGTGATCTCGACGTCCGGCAGGTTCCTCGCCTTCATATCCGGCGGTTTGAGGTCACAAAGAATATGCTCGTGCATGAGGGTCGATCCAAGTTCGCCTGGATCGATCAGACCCAGAACAGTCTGGATTTTACCCCGCCTTTCAGCCCGGGTAGTCATGGGTTAGTTCTTTCCCTTACCTTGAACAGCTTCGCCGGGTTTCCGGCCGCCATGGAGCGTAAGTCCGTTCGGTTGAACCCCGCACCTTCCATCAGCAAAAGGAACTCGCGGAAGCCCTCTACCGGCGGGGGGAGGATAAATATGCCGCAGTCGCTGGACAGGATTGCTTGTTTCGGCCCCGCCGCCCTCACCAACTCGGCCATTCGTGCAACCGTGACGGCGGCGATGGTATGTGCCTCCTCGTCCGCATGGGTGAATTCGAGCTGAGTCGCGTGGGAAAGGGCATAGAAAGAGAACTCGGCGAAGGCTCCATTTGCCGTGATGGCTTTTACTTCGTCCGCCGCATAATACCCTGATGGGACGAGAATGCGCGTAACCCCCCTTTGCTTCGCCTCTTCTACGAGGCGCACTGCCTCTGGCCCGGAAATGTGGCCGGTATTTAACACGACATCCGATTCAGATACTAAATCCAATATTTCGGGAAGGGGATCAGGCAAAGGCCCTTTCTCGGGGATCTCGAGACATGCTTCGATATATGCTAGATTTCTCCCTTCGTAGCGGGCGATATTGCGGGTATGGTGAGTCGGCAGTGAGATAAACCGTGCAGCGGTACCCGGTCCGTAGCCGTACTGAAGTGCAATCCTGACCGCTTCCGCCGATATGCCTCCCGCCGGCCGTTCCATAATGATGCCGCCGAAGACATCGACGCCGAGATCACCCAGCTCGCGCATCGCAAGCGCTGCGTAACCGGCACTGTTGATGAAGTTGTCCATGAGGCCGATAGCGCGCATGCCCACTGCCGCGGCCTCGCGCGTCGCCTGAAATACATCAACGCTCCGAGCGGTGAGGTGAGGGCAGGCATGAACATGGCAGTCGACCGTACCCGCTAGAAGGTCTATACCTGGTTTCAACTCTTCTTCTCCTTTTCGGTTAAGTTACCCGTAGTCGATAATAACATCAGAATTCCTTTTAAAGGAAATGTCGGTTGCGTCCTTAGTTCCATCCATAAAGAACTTCATCCGCCGGAGGCGGACGACCTGGGGCGTCCAAAATTTCCGATTTAATAGCCCGTCGCTTGCAGCGGGTTGCTCATACGGGGTCTTCAGTACTCCCCAAACTCCCATACGGCCTCGTACATCGCCATGATGTTTTCCGGTGGAACTTCCGGCAGGATATTGTGCACCTGGGAAAAAACGAATCCACCTCCAGGTGCCAGATCGTCAATTCTGCTTTTGACTTCGTCACGAATCTCTGCTCTCGATCCCTTTGGGAGAATCCTTTGCGTGTCGCAACCACCCCCCCAGAATACCAGATCGTCTCCAAATTCCGCTTTTAATTTTTTTGTATCCATATCCGCAGCCGTCACTTGAACCGGATTGAGGATATCGACTCCGACTTCAATCAAATCGGGTATCAACCGATAAATCGATCCGTCACTGTGCAAAAAAACAAAAGCTTCGGATTTTTTTTGATGTGAGAATACACTTTTCGGTGGTAGGGTTTGACCATCTTTCGATACAGCTCCGGTGACAATATCGGGGCTGTCTGGGTTCCGAGATCATCATGAACAGCGACTACGTCCAGATACTGCCCCACGGCCGCCCAGTATTGGTCGAATCTTTTGCAATGGGCAGCGGCGAGTCTATCCATGAGTGTTTCGGCAAAAACGGGATGCTCCAGGAGATCGAGAAGGAAGACATCCCACCCTCTGAGAGACTGCGATCCCGCCAGTATGTGGGCGGCAAAATTGCCCCCCACCAATAGATAGTCGGTTTGTTCGCGGATCTCTCTTGCGACCGCTCCCATTTCCTCAAACGCCATATCCGAAAACTTTGGCATATCAGAATCGAGAATATCCTTCATGTGGCCATCCAAGTCACCCGTGCTTTGGCATCCCCTTAAGGGCTCGTAGACCGGATTGAAGAATTGCCCTTCCTCAGGCTTGATGGCGGTAATATTTCCGAGTTGATCCAAAATTACCTCGGTGCCATCATCACGAAGCCGCGGGTTCCATTTCGCTGGGATTTCACAAGGAGAACCGTCAGATAGCCTACCCGGCTTGAATTCTTTGGCTTGGATCATGATTGGGCGCACGTCGCCTCTGACAATGGACAAAATTTCGTCTTCAACTGCAGCGAGTTGCTGATACGGATCAAAGACACGAATATTGCTTCCGGTCACACCAAGGTAAGATTTGAGATTTTTATATGCGATAGCCGATATGCCACTTACATCTGTGCCCCCCAGGTCCAGCGGAACCCGGTCCGGCTCCTGGTGATTGAGGGCGGCAAGGACTCTATCCCTTTTGTTCACGTATTATCCTCCGATTGCCGCGGCACTCACCTTGCAAGGCAGCCGTAAAGAACTCTCTTCTGCCCTCTATCCAAGATTAGTGGCGCAGGATCTTGCCGACGAACTCGCGTGTGCGGGGTTCCCTGGGTTCGTCAAAAATGTCCCGGGGAGAACCTATTTCTAGGATAGAACCATCATCGATAAAAGCAACTCGCGATGCGATTTCCCGTACGAAACCCATCTCATGGGAGATGATGAGCATTGTCATCCCCTCGGCCGCCAGGAGACGAATCGTGTCGAGCACCTCCGTCACGAGCTCGGGATCGAGAGCTGAGGTGACTTCATCGAGAAGCAATATCTGCGGCTTGAGAGCGAGCGCTCTCGCTATGGCCACCCGCTGCTGCTGGCCGCCGGAGAGTTCATCCGGATAGGCGTCCATTTTGTCTCCCAATCCTACTTTCATCAGGAGACTTCTGGCCTCTTGCTCCACCTGTTTGCGATCCCGCTTCTTAATTTTGGTGGGAGCAATAGTGACATTGCGCAAGGCACTCATATTCTGAAACAGGTTGAATTGCTGAAAGACGATGGCAATTTGGTCCCGGATGGCTTTTACATTTCTCTTGTTGCCATAGTCAATAGGTGTGCCGTTTAGGAAAATTTCTCCGGACTTGGGCCTCAACAGCCCGACCAAAACGCGCAGGAGGGTACTTTTCCCCGATCCTGAGGCGCCAATTAGGGTCACTACCTCACCCCTGTTCACTGCCAGGGATACACCCTTGAGGACAAGCACATCTTTGTACGCTGCCCTCAGATCAACGATTTTGAGATGATGCGAGTTGTGTGCCAAGTCGTGCCTCCGTCCAAGCCCCTAAACGTGTCAACGGGTATGAAAGAATGAAATAAAGAACAAGAACCGTTCCGAAACAAAGAAATGCTGCAAAACCCTTATCATTAAAGACCTTGGCGCAAAAGGTAAGCTCCATGACACCTATCTGTGAGGCCAGTGCGGTGTCCTTAATGAAGCCGATAAAGAATATAAACACAGGGGGCAGGATAACTTTCCAGGCCTGTGGTATGATGACAAGCCATAGGGTTTTGACCAAGCCAAAATTCATCGCGGCCGATGCGTCCCACTGGGTATGGTGGACAGACTCGAAGCCGGCCCGTACAATTTCCGCGATGAACGCCGTCGAGATGAAGCATAAGCCGCAAAGGGCGACGCTGAATATGGGGATATCAATCCTGAAGACATTGAAGGAAAAAAACACGAGAAAGAGGACTACGAGCGGCGGCACCCGTCTGAAAAATTCAACAAAAGCAGTCGCCGCAACGCGGAACGGGAAAAGTGTCCAGGACGTGGTGACTCGCGTCGCTGCTATCAAGAACCCGGCGAGAAATCCGATGATGCAACTGAAAGCAGACAGGAGGATTGTAACAGCCAACGCCTTCAACAGGAAAATGGCATTGTAGTAGGTGAAAAATCTTGGCAATTGCTCGAAAATGCTTTCCATGATCAAAAAATTTTCATCTTGGCCCTGAACAGGTAGCGGCCCGTTAAAGCTAAAACGGTGGTCGCGATGATGGTGACTATCACGTAAAAGCCGGCGGTCATCGAGAATATCTCGATGGACCTGAAAGTTTCCGAATTCACATTCAGTGCTCGTCCGGTGAGTTCCTCGAGGCCGAAAATAGCTCCCATGGAAGTGGCCATGACAACTAAAATGTAATAATTGGACAGCGGTGGGAAGAGAACCCTGGCAATGTGGGGTACAATTACATGCCAAACAGTCTGCATGCGCGACATGCCTAAAGTCTCGGCCGCCTCCAATTCACTGCGTCGGGTTGAGAGAAAGCCGGCTCGTTGTATCTCGGTTAGATAAGCACCGGAGTTCAACGTCATGGTGAGCAGGACGGCCTGATAGGGGGGTAGCAGAAGGCCGAAGTCCGCCAGTCCGAAAAAAACACAATAGATCTGTACAAGCTGCGGCGTGTTGGTCAGAAAGACAACGTAGGCGTTTACCAAGCGGCTGATGATCGGCCCTCCAAAGATTTTACCCATGGCACCAAAAAGGCCGATCACCATGCCGCCGCAAAATGCTAGAAAAGCGACCTGAAGGCTAAGCCAAGCTCCGCCCAGGAAATATAGCAGGTAAGGCGTAACCTGGCCGAATTGCAGTGTGTAGTCCATGCCGAAGTATAACTCTGCCTTTCGAATTCATCTAAAAGGAGCCGCCGCCGCCTACCCCCGGCCTAATGCCAGGCAGTGGCGACCCCAAATACCTAGAAGTAAGGTGAAGCCCCAACACTGAAATACATGGGGCCGCCGAACCACTTTTCCCAGGCTGCATCAACCCAACCGGATTTGTGCAGATCAAAGATGGCGATGTTGAGCCAATCCCGCAAGGTGTAGTTGCCTTTAGCGACACCCAGACCGCAGTAATAAACTTCGACCGGTGTTTCCACAACCTTCCACTTGACGTTGTACCGCGCCATGTGCTTGGAAAAGAACTCGAGAACTTCGATGATTGCGTCACCACGGCCCTGGGCGACGGCACGCACGATGTCCGCATTATTGTCGAGAAGGAGTAATTTTGCCTTGGGAAGATTTTTCTTGATGAATTCGACTGGCGTCGTTCCGCGCACTTGGACACAGGTGACGTTTGGATTGTTTAGATCCTTCCAATGTTTGAACGGCTTTCCTTCGAGGGTCAGCACGGCCATCGACTCAGTGTGAAGCGGAAGGGTGTAGTCGACAACCTTGGCGCGTGCCGGTGTGCGGGTGAGGGCCCCCAAAACAAAATCGATTTTGCCGCTGGCCACGAAGGGAATGCGATCCGTACCGAGGACTTTGACCATCTCCAACTTGACTCCGAGCATTTCGGCGATTTTGTGGGCAAAATCGACATCAAATCCGACAAGCTCATTTTTGTCGTTGAATCCACCCAGTGGGGGGATGTCAGTTTCGATACCGACCTTTATCACTTTGGACGACAGGATCTCGTCAAGCGATCTTGCGTCGACCAAGGCGGGACTCAGAAAGACAGCAGCGCACAGCGCTATGATACCAATCCAAAAACAATTTTTTGCCATGATTCTACCTCCTTTTTGAGATTGATGTAAAATAGAGGTAAGACAATCGCCGGCTTTTGATTCACTCCGATGTAATTATTGCCTACCTCCCCGTCCTTTTTAAGAACTTCTTTTTAATGTGGTTCATGTGGTGGGCCATGGCTATGGAAGCTTTCTGGGAGTCACCGGCCCTGATACCGTCAAAAATATCCACATGTTGCTGAAAATTTTTTTCCCGGTACAGTTCCGACGGATACTTTCGGCTGCTGGTGCGTGTATCCATCAACAGTTTGTAGGTCTTCTCCATCAAATCGACGAAAACTGCGTTTTTGGCAGCATTTATGACGGCCTTGTGAAAATTTAGATCGTGCCCGATGTACTGGTCAGGATCATTAAAACTGGCCTGCATATTGTCCAGCGCATGTTGCAGATCCTTGAGATCCTCTTCATCCCTTCTGAGCGCGGCAAACCCGGCACAGCTATTTTCAATGGATTCTCTGGCCTCGAAAATATCGAGCAGGGCCCCTTTTTTCAGCGACAGGATGATGCTCAACGGCTCGATAGGCCACTCGTCGGAAGTGGTCAGGTAGGTGCCGTCTCCCTGACGGTTTTCGAGAACACCGAGGAAACTCAGAGCCTTGATTGCTACTCTCAGCGACGGCCGGCTGACATTCAATATTTTGGCCAATTGTCTTTCCGCTGGTAATTTGCCGCCTCTGGGAATGTGGCCGGAGTCTATCATCAATTTTAGCTCCTGGATGATCGCCTCAGGAATGGATTGTTTTTTAATTGGTCTGACAGGTAAGGAGTGCATGGCGGCCTTTATTGTTTTTTGTTGGCAAGGCCCAATAGGTGTTTTAGATAACTCTATTAAATTGGTAAAACCTGTTGGCCTTTGTTTGATGTATGCCCAAACCCGAACCTTTTGTCAAGCATTAACCGTCTATAGCGCTGTCAATAAATCCCTCCGTTATTCGAACGTTTTTTCTACAACTGCTCATGCCGCCTTTAAGTATTTTCAGAACATTTGTTTAAATGGTATAAATATGTAATAAAATAATGGGGTTAAAAATTCGCACCATGGGTTCCCAAGTCCAATTACCGCTGTGAACTGCTGCTTGTAATACGATTTAGTGGGAACTTGGAGGCCGCGTCTTTTTTTCTTGACAGCCAAAATTTGATGTTATACGAGAATCATGGAGAATTGGTAAGACCATTTATCCTCTGGGGGTTTTGTGGTCAATTCAGAATTTTCGTCTAACTTTGCAGCGGTTGTCAAATAAATGGCTCCGTTGACCGAACCTATTTCCTTCAGCCACTTAGTCCGCCCTTCCGCTTTTCGGAACTAACTATGAACGAGCGTTTGCTGGAAGTAAAAAAACTGGAAGTGACCTTCAGGACTTTAGCCGGCAAGGTCAAAGGCGTCGCCGATGTGGGCTTTACGATGGAGACCGGTGAGACCCTTGGAATTGTGGGAGAAAGCGGCGGAGGAAAAAGCTGTGTTTCCCTAGCTATTATGGGTCTGATTCCCAATCCTCCGGGGGAAATAACCTCAGGTGAAATTAATTTCAACGGCGTCAATCTCCGGGGGTTGTCTTCTGATGAGATCAGAAAATTCCGCGGAAGCCGCATTTCCATGATTTTTCAGGAACCCATGACTTCACTCAACCCGATTCACAAGTGCGGCAAACAGATAAGGGAGCCGATCCTTCTGCACACCGCGCATTCCAAAAAAGAAGCGGACCGGCTTTGCGTGCATCTGCTTTCACAGGTGGGGATCCCGACCCCGCAACATGTCTTTAACATGTATCCGCATCAACTGTCCGGCGGAATGCGTCAGCGTGTGATGATTGCCATGGCCCTGGCCTGCAAACCAAAACTGTTAATCGCGGATGAGCCTACAACAGCGCTGGATGTGACAATCGAAGCGCAAATTGTGGAATTGTTGAAAAAGCTGAAAACAGAGATAAACACGGCCATTTTGCTGATCACTCATAACCTGGGCCTGGTGGCGGAACTGTGTGAACGGGTTATAGTTATGTATACCGGGTATTGTATGGAAATATCACGTGTAAAAGACCTTATAAAGGATCCATTGCACCCGTATACAAAAGGATTACTGCGCTCCATTCCAAAAATAACCGGTGGCGGTCGACGTCTTTCACCGATAGTCGGCTCCGTCCCCAATCCTGTAAGAATGCCTGCGGGATGCAGTTTTCATCCCAGATGCAGCGAGGTAATGTCCGTTTGTAAAAAGACCCTTCCGGAATTGATAAAGATAGAGGGCGGCCGGTCCGTAAGATGCTGGAAGTATGCGTGATGGAGAATGTCTTGAGCCAAGAACCGCTGGTGCGCATTGTCGGGGTGAAAAAATACTTCCCGGACAAGAAACCATTTTTTTTCAAAAGCGCCCAACAGGTCAGGGCAGTGGATGGCGTCACTTTTGATATTTATCCAGGAGAAACGCTGGGGCTTGTCGGCGAAAGTGGCTGCGGAAAAAGCACGTTAGGGCGGCAAATTGTGGGCCTTATCCCGCCCACCGAGGGATCTATTTATTTTGACGGGACAGATATGAGTACGCTTAGAAAGGATAGGGGCCTGAAGCAATACAGAAGAAAAGTTCAATTTATTTTCCAGGATCCTTCCGCCTCGCTGAATCCACGAAAAACGATCAGAGAAATCCTTCTCGCCCCTTTCAGGATTCATAGCCTCTATTCGAAAGCGGAAAGGGAAAAACGAATCAGGCACCTGGCAGATATCGTAGGCTTGGCATCCTATCATCTTACCAGATATCCCCATGAATTATCCGGGGGCCAGAAACAGCGCGTCGGCGTCGGGCGCGCGCTGGCCCTTGAGCCGAAGTTGATAATTTGCGACGAGCCGCTGTCGGCGCTTGATGTCTCAGTTCAGGCCCAGGTGATCAACCTGCTGGAAGATCTTCAGGTTGAATTTCAACTCACGCTCCTTTTTATATCGCACGATTTGAGTGTCGTCCACCACATCAGCGACCGGGTTGTTGTAATGTACCTTGGCAAAATTATGGAAGTCGCCGGCAACGAGGATCTCTACACGAAAACACTGCATCCATACAGCAAGGCACTTTTATCGGCAAATCCCGCCATCGATCTGGATCCGGACCGGAGCCGCATAATATTAAAGGGCGATCTCCCCAGCAATACCGACCCCCCGCGGGGATGCCGCTTTAACACCCGCTGTCCCGAGGTGTTTGACAAGTGCAGGGAAATCGAGCCGACTCTCAAAAAAAAGCGTCCGAACCACCTTGTCGCATGTCATCTGCATGACGATTGATCAACCAAAAGCAGGACATGCATGTTGTTGTCCCGGCTAAGCGGTTAGCCGTAACTTTTAACCGAAAGGAGGATAAGGCAATGAGGAAATTCAAAATTGTTGCGTTACTGGTAGCGGTCCTGGTGACGTTGTCATTCGGGACCATGGCGTCGGCAAAAAGCCAGCTGGTTATTGGCGTCGATCCCGACTGGATGACATTCGATCCGGCCAGGGCCTACGAGAGCTATTCGGCCATGGTTTTCGATGTAATTTATGACAACCTGGTAAAGTTTGAAGGTTTGGATGTAACTGTTTCCCCGTGTATTGCGACATCATGGCAGATGTCCGCCGACGGCAAGACCTTTACCTTCAAATTAAGGGATGATGTTTCTTTTACCAGCGGCAACAAGCTTACATCCAAAGATGTGAAATGGAGCCTGGACCGCTTGACCAGGCTCGGGGGGAATCCTTCGTTTTTAGTGGAGACTATCGTAGGGATCGATGCCCCGGATGACTACACCATCGTTATCCGCCTGTCGGCCCCCGAGGTCGCACTTCTGCCGAAATTGGCGACCATGCCTTTTGGTATCCTGGACAGTGAAGTCGTTAAAAAACACGGCGGAAGGGCCGGGAAGGATGCCAGCAAGACTGATAAAGCGGAAGAATGGCTTAATAATAACTCAGCCGGCTCCGGCCCCTACATCCTCAAAAGATTCGAGATTAACGAGATTGTCGTGCTGGAGAAGAATCCCAATTACTGGCGGGATGTCCCCGGAGCAGACAAGATCGTCTTAAGGGCGATGAAGGATCAAAATACCCAGATGATGACCGTTCAAAGGGGTGAAATAGATATTGCTTGGGAACTTAATGAAGAGCTTGTCAAGCAGTTGAAGGGAAAAAAGGATGTTAACCCGGATGTTGCACGAAATTGATGAGAACTACTTGTTTTTGTTTCATATCGAAAATTGTGTACAGGAAAAACCCATTGTAACGCATATTTAAAACGAAAAGCTGGCCGGTTCTTTA
>Ga0056124_1000008_pt1 | contig 141881 bp, 107 predicted proteins | sample WorMetHEROISLAND_2_FD_70069 | JGI IMG/M metagenome (GOLD analysis project Ga0056124, IMG submission 70069) | Marine gutless worms symbiont microbial communities from Max Planck institute for Marine Microbiology, Germany - Olavius sp. 4 HERON ISLAND | ecosystem: Host-associated > Annelida >... | reverse complement strand
GAGTTGCGGGGTGCGAGTTGCGGGGTGCGGGTTTGGCGTTGCGGGGTGCGGGTTCCGGGGTGCGGGGTGCGAGTTGCGGGGTGCGAGTTGTGGAGTGCGCGGCTGAAGTGTGTCGGGCCTGCGGCATTCAGCCCGCCCCGGCGCACCGGCTTCGAACAAACGACTCTAGACCAATAACAATTAACAACTAACACCTAATTGAGCGTATTTCGCTCAACTAGGCTACGACTTTGATTACGACCATGGTGACATCGTCCTCCGGTTGTCGGCCGCCGCGAAACTTTTTCAAAGTGTCCGCAATCGAAGTCAGCACCTCTTTGGCCGTGACCGAACGATTGGAGCGGATAATCTCCATAAGCCTTTGTTTGCCGAACATTTCACCGGCCTCGTTGCGCATTTCCCATATGCCGTCGGTTCCAATCAGGACGATCTGGTCGCGGGCCAGACGGTATTGAAATTCCTCGTACTCAAACGTGTAATCCAGACCAAAGGCCGGTCCGCGGCCTTTGAGTTCGTCGAATTCATCGCTGGCCGGATCATAGATCAGGGCCGGTTCATGACCCGCCCTGATCCAGCGCACCTGGAGGTTCGCGGCCGCTAGTTCGCAATAAAAGAAGGTCATAAAATTGCCGGTGTCATAGGTATCCAGGCTCAGGTGTTTGTTGACGTCATTAATAATGCTGGCAGCAGATCCCGGCATCGAAGCACGCAGCATGACCAATGCCCTGGCGGTTGCCATCAGCAGCGCCGATGATACCCCATGCCCGGATACATCCCCGACGACCACAGCCAGGCGGTCATTTTCTATATCGATAAAATCGTAGTAATCTCCGCCGGTTTCCTCGCAGTATATACTCATTCCGGCGATATCAAATCCTTCAAGGACCGGGTCTTCACGGGGAAGCAGGCTCTGCTGAACATCCTTGGCCACCCCCAGGGCCCGGCTCATACGCAGATGTTCCTCGAGCCGGGGAATGATCTGGTTGAAGGTCGTAACGACCAGATCACGTTCATCTTTGAATTCAAGGTCCAACCTCACCGCGAAGTCGCCCTGTTCCAAGCGCTTGAACCCGTTTACGATCGACATCACATGTTTGGTATTCGAGCGTGAAATAAATAAGGCCAAAGCGGCGACGGCGACAATAACGACCGCGATAACCACAATGGTAATGATTGCCTGGCCCCGGGTATAACTGGAAAAACTCCGACCCACTTCTTCAGACAAACCCATTACGATCGATTTCGGCGCCACAATCACGAAATGCAAGTCGGGATAGATAGCTGCAAACGCCCAGAAAGCATCCGCCCCATTATAGGGCATTTCGAAGCTGCCGGATTTCTTTTCCTCAAATTGCCGGAGTAGTTCGGCAAACTGCTGCGGCGCTTCCTGGTAGACCATATCCACGCCAGGATTTCGAGCCGCGCCTGCACCCGGATGCGCCGCGGGCTTCGGCGATAATATCCAGGGCTGCTTTTTCTTACCATCGGATATTCTTGATTGACCGACCAGAAACGGTTGCATGTTGTGCGACCACTGGGAGGAAATCTGGCTTTGCAGGAGCACCTTGGGAATCAGAACGTCGATGGCAGCCACGCCGGCCGGAGAACCGTCGGACTTGAAGAAGGGCGCCGAAACGGTAAAAGTCAACTGACCGGTGGTGATGTCCACAATGGGCGGACCCCAGGTAAGCTTGCCTTGTTTCCGGGCCCGGATGTACCACGGCCGCTGTCGTGGATCATACGCCTGGGGATAGCCGCCGTGCCCGGGAAAGGAGATGTGAACGCCGCTTTCCAGGCTGGCATAGATCCAGAACATATTATCCCCGAGTTCGTCGGTGATACCCTTCAGAGCCGGAGTCAGGCGGGTCAACCTGGCGATATCCTCACGAACCTCATCCGGCTGAACCCCCGGAGCCGTTAAGAAATTCGGATGGGTGTAGCTGACCTGTTTGGGCACAAGGCGGCCGTTCTCTAGAATCTTCATGTGGATCGTGGACTCCGCCAGGTCATCCGGCGCGGTTTTGGAATCTTCGAAATCCTCGGCAAAATAGATTCTGGAAGGTCCGGGCAGGGGACGCCCCAAAGCGATGCTGGCCTCCCGGATCAGCGCCATCAACGCGAATTCCAGGGACAATTTTGCCCGGTGCGTAATCATGGCGTAATTTTCCGTGGCGGACACGATCTCTCTTCGCACCGTTTCGACGAGCGCTTTTTGGGTCTGAGACGAAATTGACTTGCCTAGCTTTTTGGAGGCTTTTTGGCTGACAAGTGTGACGGCAGCCATCGGCACCAGGCTGGCCACAAGAAGAACGATAAAGTATTTCCACCTTAGTTTCATGGTGTATGGTGACTACCGGGGCAGCGGGCACCCGCTGCAGTCGGAAATAAGGTTTTCCAGCTTTTTACGCAAAATTGAGTATGAGAAGTATTTCCGGGCGGTCCTGAAATTGTGTGCAACCATTTCGTTGCGAAATTCCGGGTCCGTCAACACCTTTTTGGCCCGGCGGACCGCCTCGTCCGACACATAGCCGTCAATTTCGATTACCTTGAATTTTTTCGGCTTAATGTCCATGGTGTAAATCGAGTAGGTATTTATTACAATGGGCCGGCAGAAATAGATTGCCTCGAGAAAGGCGTTGCCGAAGCCTTCAAAAGTCGAGGGGTAGGTGACCAGATCGGCATGGGGGTAGACGTCTTCCAGTGTATATATCTTTCTGCCGTTGTTCGTAAGGCCTCTTTGTTCGTTGATGACATTGGCTACAAAGTTGGTGTCGACTCGCATTAGTTTGGAATAGTCTCTGACTCTGCGCTCGTAGTCATAGCCTTCATCGCCGGACGCATGGGAAATAATCAGTTTGGCCTTGAGTCCCAGACGGTGGACCAGTTCGATGGCGTGTTCGATTCCCTTGCGCTTCACCACTCGTGTCGGCTGCAGGATTAACTTTTCATCGTCGCCAACACCCAGGGCTTGGCGGACATCGGCAGCATAATCGTCGCGCTTGGATGTCTGGTTGCCGTCGGGTACCAGCCCGCAGGATTGATAGACCTCCGCCGGCGCCTGCGGATTTTCGAAATCCATGACGTTGGGGATAATGGTTGAGGATATTCCGCTGCGCAGGCTGAGTTGGTTGTCCGCCGATGAATTGATGACGACGTGCTGGATAGACGGCAGATGCGGTGGGAACGCCATGTTGAGATATTCCCAGGCTGCGTTGGTCATAAAATGCTGGCGCTCCCAGAAAAAATCGTGATGATGGGCGATGGTGGGCATTCCCGTTTCAGATATTACTTCGGTAAGGGCGATCCCCAGTGGGATATTCAGCGGAATGGTCAGCGCATTTTCCGGCACCAGCAGATCGATATTATAGGTCTTGATGAACTCGTAAAGGCGATCCTTTAACCTGCGTTTGAGGTCATAAATTTTACGGGTTGTCGACCGGGATCTTACGCGCGTGCCAAAGCAGTTATTAAACACATCTTTGATCTCCGGATGCTGAAAATGCGCTTCTTCAACCAGAAAGGATCGATCGGCGGATCTATCGAGTTCCCCGGCAAAATAATATGAGGAAAAGCCGACTCCTTCAAAGACATTGGCCCATTTAGCCGTTTCCAGGGACACACCGTCCGTACCCGCAAATCGGGTCGAGATGAAGCCCACGTTGTGATGTCTTGCACACGCCGAGCAGTAGCCCATTTTACTCACCTTATGTGTATGCGAAGATTTATTTCAGACCTATTGGCGGTCGGCAGCTGCAATACCTCAACAATGATCGGCATTGAGTCAAACCTGCCGGTAACGAAAACAGTCAACCGTATGATCGTTCACCATTCCGGTGGCCTGCATAAATGCGTAGCAGATGGTCGGTCCGACGAACTTGAAGCCCCGTTTTTTGAGATCGGAGCTCATGGCGGCCGAGGTTGCGGTTTGGTCCGGTATCTGTGTGACCGCCGTCCAGCTGTTTTTCAGCGGCTTCGAACCGACAAACTGCCAAATATATTTATCGAAACTGCCGAATTCCTGCTGAACGGCGAGAAAGCACCTGGCGTTCACAACCGCCGCTTCGATCTTGAGCCGGTTACGGATAATCCCCGCGTCGGATATCAGCTCCCTTATTTTGCGGGCATTGTAGGCGGCGACCTTATCAGGATCGAAATTGTCAAAGGCTTTCCTGTAGTGAGGCCGTTTTTTCAATACCGTCAGCCAGCTCAATCCGGCCTGTGCTCCCTCGAGAATAAGAAATTCAAACAGCTTGCGGTCGTCGTGCAGCGGCACACCCCATTCGGTATCATGATACGCGACATAGATGGGATCATCACCAGACCAGCTGCATCTTGTTTTCATACGGCCATCCCGGATAGGGTTTGCTAACTAAACATGTAAAAGCCTAACGCTTTGTCATAATCCTGTTCGCGTACAAATTCAGCCCCGATGTTTTTCCCGACAACATTGCGCACGATCACCTTTTTCTTGATCAAGGATCGATGGCGGTCATCAAGGTGGAATTCAACTAGAAATACGTCGTTGACTTCAAATTCGCGCTGCTCGTTAAGCTGAATCTTCAGACCGGATTCGGACAGATCCTTGACCGCCATCAGACCAACGCTGGCCTGCCGTCCGTCAACCAGGTGAACAAAGGAGCCTGGCAGGTTGGAATCTTTGCGGTACTTTCGGCGTTTGTCCAGCAGGCAAGTATGCACGTGCCCGCAGGGGCAAGTGACCCTCACTTTGATGACTTTATCGAGGCTGGCATACTTGGATACATTGACGGTCTTGGTTTTCTGGCATAGCGGGCAGGTGAAGGTGGCCATATTGTTGCTGGTGAGGTGGACTTTAGCTACCATCTTAACTCCCCTGAGTGCGCTACCGGCGCTACCTGTATAGTAATTGTTAGCACGAAATCCATATTATTAAAAGACAATTTTCGAGCCCTCTTCCGCAGGGAAAAATCCGAAAAACTGGGCTATAGCCTTTGTGAAATGTTAAAATTAGCGACTTCCCGGCAACTTCTTCTTGTAAAACCATGAAAAACAGGCTTTTAGCTATTGACTTTTTGAGCTTTTCGCGCTAAATTTAATCCAACAAAGCTTTTCAAAGCTTAATAATTTAAACTCTTAAGAAGGAGGCAGAAATGACAAAAGCTGAGTTAATCGAAAAAATGGCCAAGGATGCCAAAGTATCCAAAGTAGCGGCCGGTGCTGTTCTTGATTCGTTCATGGCCAATGTAACCAAGGCCCTGAAAAAGAAAAACGGCAAAGTGACCCTAGTGGGTTTTGGCACATTTCAGAAAACTCGCCAAAAAGCACGCAAAGGCCGCAATCCCCAGACCGGTGAACCGATCAAAATCAAGGCCAGAAATGTGGTTAAGTTCAAGGCAGGTAAAAAGCTCAAAGATTCTGTCTAATCAATTCCAATCCGGCAAAAAGGGCAGTACGGCAGCCATTCCCCAGGCTGAAGACTGCCCTTTTTTATTTTTTAATCGGCTGCAAATGCGGCGGCGGCCATGAACTACGATTGAACCAGAGTGACGTCGAAATATTGCCGTCCGCGGGACCGACGTGTCATGTCATAATTAAGTGAGGGATCGGGGAGATCCTCCGAATTGTCTATGTAATCATCTTATCGCCCGGCGCCGTCTGACGCGGTGTCCGGTCGGGGTATGCGCTCGCCCCAGCCGTAACCAATTCGTACCGGACTCCGCAGACGCCCCCTATCTCCTGCGCCGGATCCAGAAAGGCAGAGACGATAATCACCGCCGTGAAGAATGACTTCTGGGGCTGATTCGGATCCATTCGACGCGGGATAGCTGCCGTACCCATGTTGCGCGGTCATATGGTTACGGCTGGGGCGAGCGCATACCCCGGCCGGCCATAGCAGGGATTGAAAAACTCCCCGATCCCTCAATTAAGTAAAGCGTATTTTTTCCCACCCGTCCTGGTTGACTTCCGATCCCTGACCATTACCTTTTAGCCAGAAGATGGGTCCGGCCCGGGGAGTTACCCACTCTTAGCTCCTGGCGCCTGGGCATAAACCGCGCCATGCGCCCACAGCCTGTGGATAATCTAGTTGTGGCTGCGGAGCCCTGCCGGGCGGAACGCCTCGATCCCTCAACCAATTAAAACCAGAAAACGCGTTAACCTTCAATCATTCTGGATAATTCTGATTCACCGAGCTGCCGGAGGCTCTCCGATGAGCAAAAATACACCTGATTTCCAAGATGATACGATTGTAGAAATAGATGAAGAGATCACCGAACCCCCCATGTACAAAGTGCTGCTGCACAATGATGACTTCACGACCAAGGTCTTTGTGGTCGAGATTCTGATGGGAATATTCAACAAATCACAGGAAGCGGCAACTCGTTTGATGTGGCAGATTCACAAAACCGGGATTGGGGTATGCGGCCTGTATCCGCTGGAAGTGGCCGAAACCAAAATCCTCCAGGTAACCACCCTGGCAAGGGAAAACGGGTTCCCGTTAAAGTCAACCATGGAAGCGGAATAAAGGAAACCGGTAGCATGAGCAGTTTGAGGGCAAACGATATTCTGACCAGGGTTTCGAGATACAATCTTATTCGAAACCAGAGACTGATTTATATTGACGTCCATGAACGTCTCGCAGGCCAGCTCGCAGGACAATATGTAGCGGTTCCCAACCTTGTCAATATTGTCGCCCGGCAGGAGTTTCAGGGAGTCGGTGATTCGGAGGCCGACGCACTGGAAGACTGCCTGGTGAAAATAAGAAGTTACGACATCGAGGATCTATTTCCCACCACCGATCCGGGGGCGCCGGAAAATAGTTGAGGGGTCGGGGAGTTTTTCAATCCCTGCTATGTCCGGCCGGGGTATGCGCTCGCCCCAGCCGTAACCATATGACCGCGCAACTAGGGTACGGCAGCTATCCCGCGTCAATTGGATCCGTGCCAGCCCCAGAGGAAAATCTGCACGGCAGCGATTATCTTCTCTGCCTTTGTGGATCCAGCGCAGGGGATTGGGGGCGTGTACGCAGTCCGGTACGAGTTGGTTACGGCTGGGGCGAGCGCATACCCCGGCCGGACACGGCGTCAGATGGCGGCGGGCGATTAAATGTTAGTTTAGGCAATGGCGGAGAAACTCCCCGAACCCTCAAATAGTTAGAAACTTAATTGCGGAAAGGACGCTCAATTAGGCGGTTATTTGTTAAACGTTATTTGAAAAAGCCCTTCAACTGTGTTGTATATATTTGTCATCTGAGACCAATAAAAACAGATCTCATTCCTTTTATACCATTAACTAAGATAGTCCCGTAAAAAGTCGGATTGGGGAGCGACATTGCCCCTTTTCGGAAAAAGGGTTTCGACTCCGGTGGCGTTAAGAATTTCAAGCTGTTTGAGGAGCTTGCGACGAGTTCTTGGAATTTAGGCGCCGGGGTCGAAACCCCCGAAAAGGGGCACCGGAGCGAGCTAATTTGACTTTTTACGGATCCATCAACTAATAACGAATAACTAACAACTCTCGATTTAGGATATATCTACAGGACACGCACCCTAGCTGGCGCGTTGACCGGCAGCCGGGCGTTGCGCCACGCGGTTGGTGCGGCCGAGAATTTTAACGACCTTGGGCCGGTATTCTTTTTTCTGAGCCATTTTGTTGGCCCTGGACTTGATGATCAGCACCGCGGCGAAAAAAAAGGAAAAGCCTGTAGCGGCAGCAGCTCCGGATGGATTAAGATCCATGTAGGGGGCCATTGCCTGCCCGATCATCGCGCCGACAATCAATAGCAGGATAGGGAATACATACAGAAGAAATGTTGCTTTGAACAGTGAGGAGGTTTCAAAAAGAAGGACGATCCGGTCCCCCTCTCTGGCGCCGACCGCATTGATGGCCTCTACTTCCATCTCATTGGTGTTGCCCAGAGAATGACAAGATCCCCGGGCCGAACATCCCGCACAATCGCCGGATTTCACGGTTTTCACCCAGGCTGCGCCGGCATTGGTTCGAATGACTATGCCCTGTTCGGTGGCCAATATACTATCCTTTTTGTTCCTTAGGGCGGCTGTCGGAAAACGTCCCCTTATCCGAACGAATCCAAGCGAATCCGAATGCCCTTCACAGCAGCCTATACCGCCCTTGCGTCTTTGAGATTATTTGTAAAAAGCAGTGTACGATTATCTTGTCTACTGGACCTCGGCGGTTTCTTTTCCTGCCGGTTCTGCTGTGTGCTCGTAGCATATCAGTCCGCATTGCAGACACCGGGCGGCTTCAGCCCGGGCAGTTTCACCGCTGAAGCCTCTTTCGATCTCCCCGCAGACAGCCAGCTCCCTCCCGCTGCAAAGAGGCATGATCTCGCGCTGACAGGCCGCAACGGACTCGACATGGTCGACATCCTGAATAACTGAATCGGGCGTAATCACATGCTCCGTCAAACCGGGATCCATACCGTATAACACCTGTTGAATCGAAGCCGCCGCTCTTCTGCCGGCGCCAATGGCTTTTATTGCCGCGCTGTAGTCAGCCAGTACATCGCCTTGGGCAAACAGTCCGACCTCGTCCTTGTAGGCCGGTCGCTTATAGGGCGCAAACGCTTCCCAGCGCAGCGGCTGTTTGCCGGCTTCGCCGGCTGTCACGCCCGCTTTCAGGTCGACAAAAATGAGCTCGGGAAACCGTCCGGTGGCGACAACCAGGGCTTGCGCAGCGATGGTGGTAATCGCCCGGCTCCGGGTGTCAATCACATCCAGTTCGAGCAACCGATCGTCTTCACCGCGCAAGCGCTGCAGCCCGGCGTTATAGACGATGTCCAATCCCTCGAGACCGGCTGCAGCCAGATCGGCGTCATTGACCGGACTGGCCGATAGGTCCTCGCGGTATAACACGGTGATTTTATCGGCACCGGCCTCCTTGCACAACCTGGCAGCTTCCAGGGCAAGCTTGCCGCCGCCGTATATTACCACCTGCGATACCCCGGAGACGGCCTCAGAGCCTTTAACCGCTGGGTTCAAGAGATCGACCAGCATGCAGGTTCCGGGGATGGGTGATTCAATTTCTGTGCTCACACCCCGGGCCATCCGGCTGTCCCAGCCGCCGGCTGCCAGAAATACGGCATCGGTATCCTGCCCGAGCAAGGTATCCACGCTGAGGTCCTTCCCGAAAATCTTGCCGGTTTCCGCTTTGACGCCCATTTCCAAGATTCCGTCGATATCCCACTCAAGGACATCCGCGGGCAGCCGTTCTGCGGCTATCGCACTTTGCAGCAAGCCGCCGAGTTTGGGGCCGGCTTCGTAGACGGTGACATCGTGCCCCAGTCGGGCCGTGAAAAATGCGGTGGAAAGGCCTTCGACCCCGCCGCCGACCACGGCGATTTTGCGCCCGGTCGCCGGGGCCTTGTAAGGCAGGATTCGTTCGCCGCTTTCCTTTTCGAAATCGGCGGCGTAGCGTTTCAAATAGTTGATGGCCACCGGTTCATCGATGAAGTTGCGGCGACACTCCAACTCGCAGGGCCGCGGGCAGATCCTGCCGATGACAGCCGGAAAAGGATTGCGTTCTTTGATGACCTGAACCGCGCGGTGGTGGTTGCCTAGAGAGATCTGACGGATGTACTCCCGGATGTCGATGCCGGCCGGACAGCCCCGCTGGCAGGGTGTGGTGCACTCTTCGGTGGTGTATTCTCTCATGATGCGGCGGGTCGTGGAGGACAGGTTGATGATGTGCTTCGGGCAGACGCGTTCACAGGTGCCGCAGCCGGTGCACCTGTCTTCATCCACGACCGGCAATCCCTGCGGCCCCATGGATATGGCATAAAAGGGGCAGGCTTTGGCGCAGGTGCCCAGACCCAGACAGCCGATTGTGCACACTTTCATACCGCCGCCCAGAAGCGCGACCGCGCGGCAGTCGTCCAGCCCTTTGTAGATGTATTTCAAGTCAGCGTCCTGGACGCCGAAATAACAACCCGGCCGGGCGATGTCCGGCTCCTTGGCCTCGATTTTAATTCCCATAATCTCGGCAATGGCCTCGGCGACTTCGACACCGGCAGCCACACAGGAATTGGGGGCGGCGATGCCGGCCACAATTGCTTCCGCATTGGCGCTGCAACCCGGCAGCCCGCAGCCGCCTCAGTTAGCGCCCGGCAGGGCATCCTCGACGCTCTCGATCTTGGGATCAACGTAGACATAGAAGATTTTCGACGCCAGAGCCAGTATCGTACTGATAACCAGGCCCATGGCCCCCATCAAAATAAACGCTGCAGTCATGTCACCACCCCGTATAGGATATAAAGATGTTAATTAGCAATTATTGGATTTTCGCTATGAATATCAAGGGTCCCGAGTCAGGCTGTAGATGTCGGATGTCAGAATACAGAAGACAGACGACAGATAACAGATGACACGGGATACATGATTTCGGATTTCGAATTGTTTGTTACCACCGCTTGATTCCCAACACGCAACCCGCAACCCGCTAGAATATCGCGTCAAATCTGCACTTTTCGAAGCACGTCATGCACTTGGTGCATTTCTCTTTGTCGATCCAGGCCACCTCTTTCTTTTTCCAGGTGATGGCACCCTCCGGGCAGCCCCGGAAGCACAGACCGCACTTGGTGCACATATCCGGTTCGACTTCAAACCGCAGGAGTTCAACACAACGCTTGGCGGGGCAGCGTTTTTCGACGATATGGGCTTCGTATTCGTCCCTGAAATAGCGCAGCGTGGACAGGACCGGGTTGGGGCCTGTCTGCCCGAGCCCGCAGAGCGCCGTCTCCTTGATCGTATCGGAAAGCGCTTCCATTGTCTCGATATCCCCGGGCTCGCCCCTGCCGTCGCACAGCTTTTGCAGCGTTTGCAGCAGCCGCCGCGTGCCCTCGCGACAGGGGGTGCACTTGCCGCAGGATTCGTCCTGTACAAAGTCCATGAAAAAGCGCGCCATGTCCACCATGCAGGTGTTCTCATCCATGACGATCGCCCCGCCGGACCCCATGATCGCCCCGACCTTGGCAATGGCCTCGTAATCAACAGGTGTGTCCAAATACTGCTCCGGCACACAACCCCCGGAAGGCCCGCCAAGCTGAACGGCTTTAAACTTTTTTTTGTTGGGAATGCCGCCGCCGATGTCGTCAATGATGGTCCGCAGGGTGGTTCCCATGGGCACTTCCACCAGGCCGATGTTGTTCACATCGCCCGACAGGGCAAAAACCTTGGTGCCTTTGCTGCTCTCGGTGCCGACACCGGCATACCAACTGCCGCCGTTCAGGATAATCTGGCCGATGTTGGCAAAGGTTTCGACATTATTTAATATGGTCGGTTTTTCCCACAGGCCTTTGTGGGCCGGAAAGGGCGGGCGGGGGCGCGGCATGCCGCGTTTGCCTTCTATCGATCGCATCAGGGCGGTTTCTTCACCGCATACAAATGCGCCCGCACCTTGATAGATATCGATGTCAAAGTCAAATCCGGTCCCCAGGATATCTTCACCCAGCAGTCCGTACTCGCGGGCCTGCTCAATGGCGATGCCCAGTCTGCGGATGGCCAGCGGATATTCCGTGCGGGCGTATATTACCCCCAGACGGGCATCGATGGCTCTGGCAGCGATAATCATCCCTTCCAGCACGGCGTGGGGGTCGGCTTCAAGAATACTGCGGTCCATAAAAGCACCGGGGTCGCCTTCATCAGCATTGCACAAAACATATTTGATGTCTCCCGGTGTTTTGCTGGCAAAATCCCATTTCAAACCGGTCGGAAACCCCGCACCGCCGCGGCCTCTGAGCCCGGAGGCCTTGACCTCGCCGATTATCTGCTCGGGAGTCATTTCCTGCAGTGCTTTGGCGGCGCCGAAATAGCCGTCCTGGGCAATATATTCCTCGATGACTTCCGGATCGATGGCACCCTTGTTGCGCATTACCCAGAACATCTGGTGGGCGAAGAAGGGAATTTGCTCCATGTTGGGAATGGTTTCCTTGGAAGCGGGCTCCACGTAAAATAATTTTTTTACCGGACGCCCCTTTAGAAAGTGCTCTTCGACCAGGTGGGGCACATCCTTGGTTTTCAATTTCTGATAATAGATTCCCTCGGGTTGAACCAGCATGACCGGGCCGACGGCGCAGAACCCGTTGCAGCCGGTTTCGATGATCTTGATCTCCTCGGCAAGACCCTGACGCTCAAGTTCTTTTTGAAGGGCTTCCTGAAATTCTTGAGTTCCAGTGGCATGACATCCTGTGCCGCCGCATAGCATCAACTGCGTTCTTACCTTGTTCATTGCTTACTCCTTCACCAGGAACCTTCAAGTCCTCTAAAACCATTATGATATCCGCTATTTTCATCGCCCATCGGGGGCACGGCTATTTGTACTTTTCCAATGTTTCAATGACTGTGTCAGCTTTTACCGCGCCAAAGGTATCCTGATCGACGACGACGACCGGAGCCAACCCGCAGGCACCCAGACACCGCACTGCCTCCAGGGAAAACCTGCGGTCCTCGCTGACGCCGCCTTCTTTGACGTCGTATTGATTCTCGATCCGACTGACGGCTTCCTTGATACCCTTGACGTAGCAGGCGGTTCCCATGCACACCTTTATCAGGTGGCGGCCTTTGGGCTCGAAGGAGAACAGCGAGTAAAACGAAGCCACCCCGAAAACCTCGCTGCGGGAAAGATTCATGCCGTAGCTGATGTAGTCAATCAGCTCGACCGGAAGGTATCCGACCGCATCCTGACACTCCCGCAAGACACCGATAACCGAACCGGGAACATCCCTGTTGGCCATGATGATCTCATCAATTATCGTCCACATATCATTCGTGATATCGGGATGTTGAGGATGGCTAGAATCGGTCATATCATCTCCTTCGGCAATTCTCTAGTGTTCTGATCGGAATAAAAAATTGAAGGTAGCAATATCACACAACCGCATGAAAATGTCAAATGACGAAGGACGAATGAAGAATTGCCATCCGGCGCTGTCGGTTGCGAAAAGATGATAGAGCGATACGCGATGCAAGGGCCTGGGCTGCGCGAGCGACGCCACAATTATTCATTCATCATTTGTCATTCTTCATTCCTCACTCTCCTTCGAATTCGATGATGGCAAACAGGTTGCGATCGCCCATTTTCTCCCGGCCCTTCAGATCCGGCAGTTCGATGACAAAAGCGCATTCCAGAATATCCCCGCCGAGCTTTTCCACCAGGGCGGCAGAAGCGGCGATGGTGCCGCCGGTAGCCATCAAATCATCGACGATGACCACGCGATCGCCGCCGCTGATGGCGTCCTCGTGGATCTCGACGGTCTCCTCCCCATATTCGAGGGTATAGGACTCGCCGATGGTTTTGTACGGCAGTTTGCCCTTCTTGCGGATCGGCACGAATCCGATACCCAGTTCATAGGCCAGAACCGCCCCGAACAGGAAACCGCGGGCGTCAATGCCGACGATTTTATCGACCCGTTGATCGGCATAGCGCTTGTAAAATATGCTGCAAATGGCTTTAAAGGCTTTGGGATCAATCAGCAGCGTACTGATGTCCCTGAAAATCACGCCCTTTATGGGCCAATCCGGAATCGACCTCACCTGACTTTTGATATATTCGCACTGGGCGGCATACTCGCGATTGTCACCGGCTGCGGAAATGGTAGAATTCATTTGGCACTCTCCTGAAGGACTAATTGTTTCACAACTTCCAGTAGGATCTTTTTGACGTTATCCACATTTTTGGTAAAAATTTCCAAAATATCCTGCCAGGCCGGCATCTCTTCATCCTCCTTCCAGCAATCATAATCCGTGGACATGGCGATGACGGCATAGGGAATCCCCGCTTCCCTGGCCAGGGCAGCCTCGGTCGCCACGGTCATGTTGATGATGTCCGCCCCCCAGGATATATACATATGCGATTCCGCCCGGGTCGAAAAACGGGGGCCCTCGATGGTCACCAGGGTTTTATCTTTGTGAATTCTATAACCCAGATTTTTGGCCACCGAATACAGCAAATCGCTCAACGATTTATCGAACGGATCGGCCATTACCTCATGATGCATACCGTCGCTGAAATCATCGTAAAAGGTGTTGATGCGGTGCTTTGAAAAATCGATGAACTGGGAGGGAATGATGAAGTCGCCGCGGTCGATTTCCTCTTTCAGACTGCCGCAGGCATTGGTCGCGATGATATGGGTGACATTCAAATCTTTAAGAGCTTGGATGTTGGCGCGATAGTTCACGTGAGTAGGGCTGAACTGATGGTTGCTGCCATGTCTGGCCACAAAAACGATATCGACATCATCCAGCCTGCCGGATGTCGTCAGGGCTTCACCGTAAGGCGTTTCACACTTCAGGGTGCTTAAGTCTTCGATCATGTCAGGGTCGTCTAATCCAGAACCACCGATTATGCCGATTTTCATACAGGTCTCCTTTCGTCTATGGGCGAGTCATTGGGATGCGGGCCTGCAACCCGCACTGGGTATTGCGACCGACGCAACGGGTTGCGACCGACACATGGGCTGCAACCCGCACAGGGGATTGCGACCGACCCAACGGGTTGCGACCGACCCATGGGATTGCAACCCGCACTGGGGTTGGCGACCGACGCAAGGGGTGCGGACATCACACCGGGTTGCGGCCGGCGCAAGGAAAACGCATAACAAAAAAAGCCGCGCGGGTAAAGGATTTTAATTCGCATCCGGGCTGACCCGGGTCGAGTACAGGTGGCCCGGCTCGCGCCTTACAGCGATTGCCCGAAAAGCCTCTTGTAACACAAACGCATTCGAGGATTATTTATTCAAGCCGATTAGACCACCCTTTTGGATTCGGGGACATTTTGTTGCAAAGCGATATAATCGCGCCGACAACATCAGAGTGTATCTGTATCTTGACACACTACCTTCTTGCTGCCATACTCCTGCTGAAACAACAACGCCGTCGACAACGGCCCCAACAGCCGAACGGACCCCGCGCTTACGAGAACCGGTGTCTTATTCGTCGACCGCCTGCAGACCAGGCCGGCAGCCTGGCATACGTTTGGCCGAATACTGCACCTGAGAACAACCAGGCGCATACGGAGTTGGACAGCACTATGACCGGATTTAAAAAAACCTTTCGAATCAAAGCCAAGGACTTCATCCACGCCGGAGAAGCTTCGATCAGCGTTCAAAATCTTCTCAAATCCCTGAGCTTCGATCCACCGATTGTACGACGCATTGCCATCTGCGGCTATGAAGGCGAGATGAACGTGGTGATGCACGGCGGCGACGGGCAGCTGCATGTCGAAATCGATACCGACCGATTGACAATGGTGATATCAGACAACGGTCCCGGAATTGAAGATATAGAAAAAGCCATGCAGGCCGGATTTTCGACCGCCTCGGATGAACACCGGGAGATGGGATTTGGCGCCGGCATGGGGTTGCCGAACATGAAAAAAAATGCGGACGAAATCACGGTAGCGTCAGACAAAGGGAAGGGAACCCGCGTCCAGATGATATTCTATCTGTCTTGACACTGAAATCGCATTACGATATTTTTTGGTAATCGGAAGGCACAACGCTTTGGATATTCAATCAATGGGAGACAGGACACCAGCGGCCCGATAGGTTGCGGGGCACTATTTTCGCAAACGGCGTTTTTCAAACTGCCAGCCGATAAAGACTTCCAGCGAAACCGCATAGAAGCGGTTTTCAAATCTCAGATCACGCCCAAAGATCCCCCGGAGGCGGATTAGATGGGATTTTGGAACCGCCTCTAAACATATCAGGGAGAGAGCCAACAGGAGGTAGGTATGATCGGGAATGAATTTTTGAAATCAGTCGGAATTTTCAAGGGCCTGGATGAGGGTCAACTGGCCGCCGTAGCGGGCTGTTGCCGGGAAGAACAGCATAAGGCGGGCACCAGGCTGTTCGGGGAGGGTGAAACGGCAGCGCAGCTGTACATTGTCAAAAAAGGTCAGGTAGACCTGCGCTTTGATTTGCCCGGGCGACCAACATCCGAAAAAAACACGATCTCTACCATATTGGAATCCAAGGCATTCGGCTGGTCAAGCCTGGTGGCACCGCACAAATACAGCCTATCGGCCTATTGCGCCTCCCCGGACTGCGAGGTGATAAAAATCGATCAAGCCTGCCTCACCCAGCTGTTTGACGCAGATCACAGGCTCGGGTACCTGGTACTGTCGAATATGGCACGGGTTATCGGCAAGCGCTTTCAGAAATTGGAAAAACTGGCGACCGCCTCGCCGGTTTCGATGGTAAAGGTCACCGTCCACCTGGCAACCTGCGGTATTGTCGCCGGAGCCCGCGACGTGATGGGGGCCTTGATGAAAGAGATGAATCGTTGCGGTCGCCCGGATATAAAAGCAGCGTCATCCGGCTGTATCGGCAAATGCCCCACCGAACCGAACGTGACCGTTGAAATCGAAGGTCAGAATCCGGTTATCTATCAGAAAATGGATGCCGAGAAGATGCGTCAGGTCTTCCACCAGCATGTCCTGGGGGGCCGAATTCAAACTGATTTAGTCTTAAACGAACAATAAAGCGTTGGCGGGAGGTACGCATGATCGATCTCGAATTACTGAAAAGCGTTAAAGCCCTCAAAGGATTGCATAACGATCAGCTGGCGGCGCTGCAGGCGTGCAGTGAGAAAATGGAATTCGGCCGGGGAGACCGGCTTTTTGCGGAGGGAGAGGAATCGGCCCACTTGTGGTTTGTGCTGGAGGGGGAAGTGGAACTGCGCAACGACCGTCCCCAAGGGCTGCCGTCTCCCCCGGAAGACCCGATTTCATTCATTTCCAAAGCGGAGTTGTTTGGGTGGTCGAGTTTTATGCCGCCCTACGAATACAAGCTTTCGGCCTATGCAGCCTCGCCGAGGTGCGAGGTGGTTCGGATCGAAAAGGGAAGTCTGGTGGAGTTGTTCGAAAACGACGCCGATATGGGGTACGAATTCATGTCCCATATCTTGCGGGTGATTGGAACGCACTTTTACCAGTTTCGCAACGGAATCGCCGAACGCTGGGGGCATGAAATCATGAGCGGCTGGTAAGGTAAGAGAGGTTCAGGGTTCAGAGGTTTTACATTGTTGGAGGTTTGAGGTAGATAGGGTCGGATTCTTCTTTGCCGCGAACCTAAAGCCAAGCGCTCCACCAACCTCAAGCCCTTAACCCCGAACGGTGAACCCGGGACCTGTGAACGGTTCAGACAATTTCACCTCAAACATGGAATGATCCTGGATATTATAGATGAAACTATCAGAAATCATTGAAGCATTGGAAGGGAAGCTGCTCACGGGCGATGGGTTTCTGGAAAAGGACATCAGCACATGCGGCGCCAGCGATCTGATGAGCGACATTCTGGCCGGATTGTCGGAGGGATGTATCCTATTGACGGGACTGACCACGGTTCAGGTGATCCGAACCGCCATGGTGGCCGATGTGGGTGCCGTCGTTTTTGTGAGGGGCAAGACACCACCGCCCGAGGTGATCGAACTGGCTGAGGAAAATCAACTCCCGCTGATTTCCAGCCCCTACTCCATGTTCGTATCATGCGGCCGGCTGCACGCCTGCAAACTGACCGGGCTGGACGGAAGGCGGTAGGGCGCCCTAATTCGTTCCTCCTCAGCCGGATCAGCAGGTAAAAGTCAATTTCTGACCCGGATGATCAAGAAATCACAAATTACAAGCACCACCTGATCTTAAAATTAGGCCAAATAATTGCCAATTCATAGACTTCAATTACCGAAACCAGGCAAGCAGTCTCACCTAAATTGAGAGAATTATTCGACATCCAAGCCCTTTGCGGGCGCGGATAAACCCCGCCCGTTAATTGGCATGACCAAACAATTATTTCTCCAAGGCACCGTTCAGATTTGGCATACTTTATGTCGCATCTGTTGTTTGGAATTTTGAATTTGAGTCATTGCGAATTGTTTGGTATTTGTGATTTGTAATTTGAAATTTATTTATTACCGAAACCTAAACACCGAAACCTTGGCTTCCTTACAACATGTTGGTCGGATATAAAACGTTAAACGCATAAAATAGTGTTATGACCGCTTCGAATAACACCGATAGCGCCTGGCGCTATATCCGCTATGATAAAGCTGCTTGCGTTGGCGGCTCCAGCTGCTTGAAGGTTTGCCCGACCCTGGCGATCAGGATAAAAAAAGGCAAGGCCGTTCGCAACGAAAGCCTGTGCATCGGCTGCGGGGAGTGTCTGCGCGTCTGCCAGGAAGCGGCGGTTTCCGCAGCCACCGCCGGACTGGACCGGCTCGAAGAAGACGAAATATCCGTCGCCCTGGTAACACCGGTCCTCTATGCCCAATACCCGGGAGTCATGCCCGAAGACATCCTCATGGGGCTCAGGGCCCTGGGTTTTCAGCACACGGTGGACATGTCGTATTTCCTCGAAATGTTTCAATACGCCACCGAAGCCTTCATTGTGGGCAACAGAACCAGCCGGCAGTCTCCCTGGCCGCTGATATCTCCGGTTTGCCCGGTAGTCATTCGTCTGATCGCCTTTAAATTTCCGAGTTTGATGCCCCACGTCCTGCCGTTGCTGAGGCCGGTTGACCTGATGGCCCGGGAAGTCAGGCATCGTATCATGCAGGAGTACGGCGTCGGAGCAGACAAGGTCATCCTGTATTACATAAATCCCTGCCCGACCAAACGCGGCCCGGTTCAACCTGCCCGCCGGACGCGGAAAAAGGAAACGAGCATCGCTCTGGGCATAAACGATATATATGCCGATCTCGCCCACCAGATCGATCATCTGCAGGACGCTGATCAGGTTCCCTATGCCAAAATTCGATTCGATTTTGAATACTGCCATACGGGCAACGGATCGATGTGGGGCATGTCGGGCGGCGAAATTGCCGATATGAATGTCGAAAGCTCACTGGCGGTTTCCGGAATGGATGAAACCATCACCTACCTGGAGAAAATAGAAATGGGGCTTTTCAGCAATCTCGAGTATATGGAGCTCAGAACCTGCCGGGAGGGATGCCTGGGAGGCCCTTTGACGGCGGTCGACAAGTACCTGGCCAAAAGCTCGGTCCTTAAATTGGTCAAGATGCTCGGGCTGGGCCGGCGTTTGTCCCGGGAAAAAATTCTGCGCCAATATGAACGCGGCAATTTTCTGACGGACAAAGATCCGGCTAATTTGATTCAGATGTTCGGGTCCCGCGTCAAACCCATGTCGATCGAAACCATCCGGAAAGTGGATGAACTATTGGAACGAATCAAGGGCCACGACTGCTCGGTATGTGGCGCGCCCACCTGCAGAACCTTTGCCGAGGATGTGGTCAAAGGTGAGGCGGATTTAGATGAATGCCTCCTGTTGGGCGGAGACAGAGCGTGTTAAAAAAATTCAGGGCCGACCTTCACATCCACAGTTGTCTGTCTCCGTGCAGCGACTGGGCCATGAGCCCCAAAAAAATTATTCAACAAAGCCTGTCAGCCGGCCTTGACTTGATCGGAATTTGCGACCACAATTCGGCCGAAAACGCCGGTGCCGCCATGCGCGAGGGCCGCAGCCGGGGCCTGGCGGTGCTGCCGGGCATGGAAGTCTGCTCCCGGGAAGAAGTTCACATCCTGGCTTTATTTGACAGACTGGATCCGGCCCTTGAAATGCAGGACTACGTCTATGCCAACCTGCCCGGCGAAAACAATGCGGAGGTGTTCGGTTTCCAGGTTGTGGCCAACGAAGACGATGAGGTTATTGGGGAAAATCCACGCCTGCTGATTGGCGCCACCGGTTTAAGCCTGCACGAAATTGTGGATAAAACCCATGAGTTGGACGGCGTCAGCATTTCCTGCCACGTCGACCGCCCCGGCTATGGGATTATCAATCAATTGGGTTTCATCCCGGAAGATCTCGATCTCGACGGCCTCGAGGTTTCCCATCGCATAAAGCTCGAGACGGCTGCGCGAGCCGTACCCGGTATCGGCAGCTTTGCCTGTATCACCGCGTCGGATGCCCATTACCCCGACGACATCGGCAAGGCCAGTACCGTGTTCGAAATGGCCGCGCCGACTCTGGCCGAGATTCGACTGGCTCTTTTGGGGAAAGACGGCAGAAGGATACTGGTCTGATTGCGGGAATTATCACTGCATATACTGGATATTGTTGAAAACGGCGTCACCGCCGGGGCCGATTGCATCCATATCGATGTGACCGAATCCAGCAGTGCCGACATTCTGACCATCGTGGTCAGGGACAACGGAAGCGGCATTCCCGACGCCAAGCTAAAAAAGCTCACAGACCCCTTCGTCACCTCGCGAACATCCCGCAGGGTCGGTTTGGGTCTGCCGCTGTTGGCGGCGGCAGCCGAACGCTGCGACGGAAGCCTGGTTGTCGCGGCGGGCGCCGCCGGGGGCACCGAGGTTACGGCGACCTTTCGTTACAGCCATATCGACCGCGCCCCGATAGGAGACATGGCCGCCACCGTGGCCACGCTGTTGATGGGCAACCCCGAGATCGACTTTGCCTACACCCATGTCATCGACGGTGAAGAATTCAGCCTCGACACCCGCGAACTCAAAAAGGAACTGGGCGATCATGCCCTGGAAGATCCGATGGTGGTTCACCATTTGGGGGAAAGTATCCGCGCCGCGCTGAAACAGCTCGCCTCTAACCCGGACAAATCCGAAGCAAGGGAGAAAAATCATGGCAAAACTAACGATCGATGACCTCAAACGAATAAAAGAAGAAACCGCCAAGAGCACGTCTGTGCGCAGTGGCGCCGCCAACATCAAAATCACGGTTCATATGGGAACCTGCGGCATCGCCGCCGGGGCCCGCGAGGTCATGAATGCGCTGATGGAGGAGATGGCTGCAGGGGACCGCGACGACATTCGCGTCGTCACATCCGGCTGCATGGGCATGTGCAGCAGCGAGCCCAATGTAACCGTTGAGAGCAAAGAAGCCGAACCGATCGTCTATCAGAAAATGGACGCCAACCGAATGCGCCAGGTGTTCAAGCGCCATGTTCTTCTGGGCGAAGTGCAATCCGACTTTGCCCTGGCCAAGATGTGATAAAAGGGTTCAAAGGTTCAGGGTTCAGAGGTTCGGGGTTAAAAGGTTACAGTAAATCGGACCTGCAAAGCAATCCTACTTCTCGATCGATTATTGTTGAGGTTGGGGAGAATATCGGCTGTTGCCGCAAGGTAGTTAGAAGGAATAACCCTGAACCTTTGAACCCAGAACCTAAGTCAGGCTTTAGTACGCCTTCCTATCCTTATCTAGACAATCAAATAATCAGACACGAAATTAGGTGACCCATGAAAGTAGACGGCAAAGACATTCGCACCATCTGGCTGGACAAAGACGAACATGTCGTAAAAATCATCGATCAGCGCAAACTGCCCCATGAATTTATTATCGTCGACCTGAAAACCGTAGACGATGCCATCACCGCCATCAAGGACATGTATGTCAGAGGGGCGCCCCTGATCGGCGCCACCGGCGCCTACGCGGTTTATTTAGCGACGTTGAATGCGCCGGACGCGCACATTGACGACGTCTACCTGACGTCGGAAGCCGAGCGTATCAAAGCTGCCCGTCCCACGGCCGTAAATCTGAGTTGGGGCGTTGATAAAGTGATGACCGAAGTGTCGGCATGCGCCGCCCCTGATGAAAAAATAAAGGCTGCCCGGGACGCCGCCGGCGCCATTACCGAGCAGGAGGTCGAGAATTGCCGCAGAATCGGTGAGCACGGTCTGGCGCTGATAGAGGAAATCAGCAGACAAAAGGGTGGCAAGACTGTGAATGTGTTGACCCACTGCAATGCCGGATGGCTGGCCTGCATAGAGCACGGTACTGCCACGGCGCCGATCTATGCCGCCTATGACCACGGCCTGGACATCCATGTGTGGGTGGATGAAACCCGTCCGCTGAACCAGGGAACCCGCCTGACCGCCTGGGAGCTCGGCAAACACGGTGTCAAGCACACCATCGTCACCGACAACGCCGGGGGCCATTTAATGCAGCACGGAATGGTGGACCTGGTCATCGTCGGCACGGACCGTACCGCGGTCAGCGGCGATGTCGCCAATAAGATCGGCACCTATCTAAAAGCCCTGGCCGCCCGGGACAATAACGTGCCCTTTTATGTCGCCCTGCCCTCCAGCACCTTTGACTGGAACATCCAAGACGGTGTCGGAGAAATTCCTATCGAACAGCGCGATCCCGATGAGATCAAGTACGTGCAGGGTGTCGACCAGGACGGCGCCACCAGCGTCCTGATCTGCCCGCCATCCAGCCCGGCCGCCAATTTTGCCTTTGACGTCACCCCGGCCCGCTACGTGACCGGTTTTATCACCGAACGCGGAACCTGCCGCGCGACGGAAGCGGATATTCGCCGGCTGTTTCCGGAAAAAAATTGATTGATCCCATAGGTGGGCGTCCATCACAATTAATTGAGGGATCGGGGGGAGCCCCCCCCCGATCCCTCAATTAATTATAGGCTTCAAGACGGTTTGTCTTCGGGCATTTGTTCTTCCTCGACGGTTCTGAGCGCAGCGGCGGCGGCAGCCTCTTTCTTTTTTTGTTCCCGGCTTTCAGGATCGGTCTTCTTTTCGGATGCCTGCCCGTCCGGGGCCGACATGCCGGGCTCGGGCGGGAAGTAAACCGTTACATTGCGATGGGCAAACTCGATACCGTTCTCCTGGAAGGCTTCCTGAATGCGTCGATAAACCTCCCGTCTGAGGACAAACTGCTCTCCGGGGACACACACGAATTTCACCCTCATAATCATGGCTGAGTCATCCATCTCCCGGACCCCCTGGGACTTGATTTTATCCAGCAGACCCCGGCGTAGTTCTTCATCCTTTTGGATCTGCTTGTTGATTCTTTTGATGATCTTTCTGACTTTTTCCACATCGGTGTCATAGCGAACCCTGAAATCCAACTTCATGATAACGTAATCGCGGGTATAGTTCGTGACCGACGGGATATCCCCGAAGGGAATCGTTATCAGCATGCCGCGGGGGTGCCGCAGCCTGAGCGAACGCACCGAAAGGTGTTCAACCCTTCCTTTCATCGTGCCGACCTCGATATAGTCCCCTACGCGGAAGGCGTCGTCCATCAGAAAAAATATCCCGGCGATGATATCCCGCACCAGGGTCTGGGATCCAAATCCGATGGCCAGACCGATGACGCCGGCGCCGGCCAGCAGCGGGCCTATATTGATGCCCATCGATGACAGCAGCAGCAGACACACGACGGCAAGGATGACCACCATAAAAAATTTGCGCAGCAACAGCAATAGGGTGTCTCTGCGGGAACCCCCGGGACCCATTTCCTCCTGCCAGCTTTTCTGTTGCGTCGGTGCTTCGGCTTCTTCGTTTGTTTCCTCATCCGTAATGTCGTACTGGATCCGGGATTTCATCACTTCCCACAAGACAAGCCCGGCGATCATCAGTATGATAATCTTCTGCAGGGTATTTTCGGCAAATGCAAGCATCGAACCGGTAATATTGACATGCTCGTCAAGGACATACCTGACCAGCAAAACTGTGGCCGCAGCACCCACGATGATAAGAATCCAGCCCACAAATTTCACGCCCGGGGAGCGCTGGGCCGCATTTCGATGCCACCAGCGAATGGGTATCCACACAATCAGCAGAGCCAAAAGCGGCAATACAACCACGGAGATCCATTGCCAGAGCGGCTGGTTGAAATAAGTGGCGGTCAACCAGGACGGCAGCCAGCGGTACCACTTGGGAGGCAGCAGCAGTCCGGGGGTTTTCGTGTAGAAGTCCAAAAAATTATAGCTGGTTACACCATCAGACTTATAGGGAAGTCCCTTGATTTTTGCATAGAATTCATCCAATCGGGCGACCGTGGCTTCATCGAAAAGAAACTCGCCCTGACGGAGTCCATCTTCGACTTCGGCAATGATGATGGCCGTGTTGGGTATTCGCCAACGCTTCAATTCCGCAACCTTTTCCTTCTCTTCCTCGATTTCCACGGCCTTGAGGTCCGGAATCTGTTCAAATGGCGGCAGCTCGATCCGGTCCAAAATTTCCTTGAGCTTGATGGCGCCTTCGAAACCCAGATCCTGTCTGAGTTCCTCCGGCACTTGGCTTAGGTTTAGACAATGGGCGCCCCGCTGTAAGAGAATCTCGACCTGCTTTTCCATCTGTAATATCGACTCCGAGGTGAACATACCCCGGTCTAGGATATTTCGCCGATGGGCGGCCATCAGCATGGCAAAGGCCCGGTTCATATTATGCAAAAAGCTTTGCAGGGTCGCCCTCGGGCTGGTCGTACCGGGTGGCTTGAGGGGATGTTTAACAATATCCTCTTGGGGCGAGTCGGCAGCTTCGGCCGTTTCAGGCGTTTTAGCCTCACTCGATGTTCGATCCTGTGAATCGGCGCCGGTAGCAAATTGAGCTGTTGCCAGCAGCAGCAAAAGTAAAAGGGCTGTTACCTTTCTGAATGTCACGAGATCACCTCCGGCTGAGTATATGGATGAACCGTTTTCAAATATGATTTGGCAGACCGGTTTAATCCGATCTATCGGTCCGGGCCGAGCACTAATTCTTTGACACCATCGAAGTCGAAATCTTCAGCGAATTCGATTAATTTTCTGCAAAAAGGCGCCAAGTCTGCCGATTTGGTCATCAAATCCTCGGCAATCGACTTTATTTGCATCACATCCCCTACCTCCGCGGCTGCAAGGATGCGATTGATCATATCATGAGCCAATGCGGGAGCTACGGGTGGAAGTTCAGCGCCGGTGCCGGCGGTGGTATGCTTTTCAGCGCCTGAGTCCAAAGATCGTACCGCCCTGAGTGCCTGATCGAGCGCCCTATCCAGATCCGCCAATTTCCGGTTGATTTCCTTGTCCGAGGCGGTCGTGGCCGCCTGTCCTTTCACTAATTTTTCCAATTCTACCGCGGCCAGATGAAGATCTCCGGCTTCAAGATTTCCGGCCAGCCCTTTCAGATTGTGAACCAAGCTGTGGGTTTGGTGAAGGTTGCCGGCGGCCAATGCCTCCCGGATTTCACCGGCGATCGAGCCATAATTCGTGCTAAAATCAAGCAGAAGCTTGCGGTAAAGCCGTTTATTGCCCATCAGGCGCTCCAGGCCGGCCTGCAGATCAAACCCTGGTAACGCTTCGGGCAGTTTATCTTCCTCCGCCTCCGGCTTCCCGTGGTTGGGCTTCGCGAGTACATCATGTAATGGTAATCCGCCTGTTGTGGGCAAACTGGTGGGGACGGCAGGTCTCTCTGCAGCGGGTTTAATCCACTTTTGCAGGGTGGCGAACAGCCGGTCCGGATCAATGGGCTTGGTAATGTGATCGTTCATGCCCGCCTCCAGGCTCTTTTGGTCATCGCCTGCCATGGCATGCGCCGTCATCGCAATTATTGGCAGGCCCTCAGCCTTCGGCTTTCGGTTTTCGACTTCTAAATCGGAATCCTTCCCGCCGGCACTGCGCCTTCCTCCTTCCGAATTCCGAATTCCTTTTTCCCACTCGCGTATTTTGCGAGTGGCCGTATAACCGTCCATCACCGGCATCTGCACGTCCATCAACACCACGTCAAAATAACTTTCTGCCGCTGCTGTGACAGCCTCGCGGCCATCTTGGGCCAGGGTGACGCTCAGGCCCGCGCCTTCAAGAATTTCTCTTGCCACCTGCTGGTTGATTTCGTTATCCTCCACCAGCAGCACGCGGGCCCCCAGAATTCTTCCCGATAGTTGGGAGTCCTGCGTGTCAGCCTGAGTGACCCGGCAGGCTTCAGGCACCACTGCCCCGAAGGCCTGCATAATAGCGTCAAATAGCATCGAGGCACCGATCGGTTTGATCAAAAACCCCTCGAGTCCAAGCTCCTCGACTTGCTGTATGACCTCCTCTCGCCCATAGGCCGTCACCATGATAATGGCCGGTATTTTGCTCAAACCCCTGTGGGTTTTAATGCGCCTGGACGCCTGGACACCATCCATCCCCGGCATCTGCCAATCCATAATGACAAGATCAAAGGGCTCACTCCCGGAGGCTTTCTCCAACTCCCCCAAACCCTCCCGGCCGGAGGCTGCCAGGGTAACTTCATATGAAAAAGATCTCAAAATCTCCTCAAAAATACCCCTCGAGGTGGCATTATCGTCCACCACCAGAACCTTCATCCCCCTCAGATCCGGCGAGGGCTTAAAGCGTTTTGGGACGATTTCTTTTCCCAGACCAAGGTTGGCCGTGAAACTGAAAGTGCTTCCCCGGCCGGGCTCGCTTTGGGCCCAGATTTCTCCGCCCATCATTTCCACCAGCCGTTTGCTGATCGTCAGTCCCAGTCCGGTGCCGCCGTATTTTCGGGTGGTCGAGGCATCTGCCTGCATAAAGGGCTGAAACAAATTGGCGGCTTGCTTCGCGGACATGCCGATGCCGGTATCCTGGACCGAGAATTTCAGTCTGATCCGCGTGTCGTCTTTGTCGACCAATTCGGTTGTGACGACGATTTCCCCTGAGTCCGTGAATTTGACGGCATTGTTTGCTAAATTGATGAGGATCTGACCCAGGCGCAAGGGATCACCGACAAAAGCCGAAGGAAGGGAGGGATCGATTTTAAAAAGCAGTTCCAATCCTTTTTCCCGGGTCTTGATGCCGACTAGGGTGGAAATGTTGTCAAGGGTATCTTCCAATTGAAAAACGACCGACTCCATGGTTAACTTGCCGGCTTCGATTTTGGAAAAATCCAGAATGTCGTTGATGATGCCCAAAAGTGCTTTGGCAGAGATATCTATCTTGTTTAAATAGTCGCGCTGTTTGTCGGATAAGTCGGTTTTGAGGGCCAGATGGGCCATACCGATAACGGCATTCATGGGGGTGCGGATTTCGTGGCTCATGTTCGCCAGAAAATCACTCTTGGCCTTGGTGGCTTCTTCGGCCTTTTCCTTGGCGGCTAATATTTCCTGCTCCATCTGCTTGCGCTCGGTGATATCCCGCAGAGACTCGATGGCGCCGGCCACCTGACCGTCCGCATCGTATATCATGCCGGCTTTTCCAGCCAAGTGCAGACCACCGTCGCCCATATCCGGGTGATAAGATTCAGAGACCAGTTTTTGGCCGACCTTTTTGATCGACAGATATTGCTCCTCATATTCAGGATGCCAGTCCCTAACCAAGTCGATCAGAACGGGCCGTCTTTCACCCCAAAACGGCAACGCGTATTCATAATTGCCCTTGCCCACCATCTCGCCTGCATCGATTCCGGTCAGCGCTTCCATGGCCTGATTCCAGGTGACCACGCGGCCGTCCCCGTCAATCACCCAGGTGGGATCCGGCAGGAAATCGATAATCTGTCCCAGGCGTTTTTCAGAATTTATAACCAGCTCTTCGGCCCTTTTTTGCTCGGTCCTGTCGATGCCGATGCACAGGATCTCAGAGAGACGATTTTCGTCATCGTAGATCGCCCGGTTGGTCCAGGCCACCCAGACCAACTCCCCATTGCGGCGGATATTTTCATTTTCATTATCAGCATATCGCTCGGGATGGTTAACCAGATCCTGAATCATAAACTCGAGGTCTCTCCCGGTCGATTCGGTCGCCGGGGTGATGGTTCCCATGATGCTGCGTCCTAAGATCTCCTCTTCGGTGTAACCAAAGAAATTCTGGGCAAACCGGTTAAAAAAGGTAATCCTGCCCCGGGTGTCCATCTGAAAAATAATGCAGTTGGCGTTTTCAACCAGATCGCGGTACTTGGCGCGGCTTTCCATGATTTCCTGCTGGGCTTTTTTCCGATCGGTGATATCCTGCTTTACAGCTACGAAATGGGAAATTTGGCCCTCATCATCCCGAATGGCTGAAATAGACGTACTTTCCCAGAATTCTTCCGTGTTCTTCCTGCGGTTGAGAAACTCACCGCGCCAGGTTTTCCCGGAAAGAATGGTATCCCAGAGATCAGAATAAAATGAACGGGGATGGGCCCCGGACTGCAAAAAACGGGGATTTTGTCCGATGGTTTCCCGGGCGGTATAGCCGGTCACTTCACCGAAGCGCGGGTTGACATATTCAATCGTGCCTTTGCTGTCGGTGATCATCACCATGACCGGGCTGTGCTCGACTGCTTCCGACAATTTCCTCAGCTCGGCGGTTCGCTCTTCGACCCGCCGTTCCAAATCTTGATTCAGCCGTCTGATTTCCTCCTCGGCCTGCTTGCGGTGGGTGATGTCCTTGGCAAAGGCGAAGATGTATTCCGATGTATCAAAAACAAGAAATGTCGCCGTGACCTCTACCGGAAAAGTGGCGGCGTCTTTACGTCGATGGATCGATTCAAACGTCAATGAGCCTTTCGACTTTATTCTGTCGAGTCGATCAGGCCATTGTTCAGCGGGCCAGTGGGGGTCAATTTCCGACACCGTCAGACTTGCGAACTCTTCTTTGGAATACCCCAGACTACGGCAGGCCGCCGCGTTTACATAGGTGATACAGGCATCCGGATTGATCCAGTAGGTCGCTACGGAGCTGCTGTCAACGGCGTATTGGATCAATTTCAGCGATCTCATCTGTGATGCGATCTTTTCTCCCATTTCATCAAGTACAGCGACGAGGGGACGAAACTCGCTGTAGGGGCTGCCCTGTTTGAAGGCATCGGACTCACCAGCGGCATAGGTATCGACCATTTGGATAAAACGCGATATTGGCTTTTTCAAAAACTGCCGCAGCAGGATGCCCGTAATAATCAGCAAGGCGCCGATCATGATAATAATTGTCAGGCTTAACGAGTGGAACAGTTGTCGATTGACGGCGGTGTAATAACCGGAAGCCAAGCCGATATGGATACGGCCGATCAGGCTTCCTTCATACACAATCTCCTTCGACCGCGACACAACCAACCCATGGTCTGCTTGTTTTTTCTCAAAAAAAACTGAGCCGTTGGGGTCCTCCACAAGCAGTCTGGCAACGAGCTCGTTTTTGGCATAGGATGTACAGATGGCCTCAATCGTCTCTTCCGAATAGTTCCATAGCGGGACTCTCAGGGCGTCGGTCAACGCCGAAACATACTCTTCCACTTTGGTTTCCAATTCGGCCTTGGCCTTGATAGAGGAGAGAATGTAGTTCACACCCAGGCTCAATCCGGCAACCAGGGCAAGGGTGAGGATCAAACCAGCTGCAAGGGTTCTGGAAATTGAGCGTGGGTTACGATCCGATAATTTCATAGTTTCCCCTCGTGTCATTGAAGTGATCCGATGCCACGACCGTCAAGATTGTCACGGGCCGTATTTTCCTTCCAGCAAATCAATTTTAAACTGGTCAAACAGTCCTTCTTCTTTCAGCTTCGCAAGCCCATGATTAAAAACCTGGAGGAGTTGACCGGAATCCTGTCTGCTTCTAGTAAAGGCCAGATGTCCCGTTGTGCTGGACAATGGCTTTGGATGATAGGTCAGCAGTTGGGATCTGCCGGATTTGAACTCTTTTTGAAGTATGTTGTATCCGTTGACTAAACCGGATGGAAAGATATCAATTCTCCCCGCTAGAAGTTTTTTAAAATTCTGCCTGTCATTGTCTGTCAAATCAACAACCAGCCGTTTTGATTCGGCCGCCTGCCAGAATTCCCTAGTGTATGTATAGCCTCTTGTCGCGCCGATTCTATAAATCTTGAGATCATCTATCGTTGTCCAATCTTTTATTGGATTTGCTTTTAAATGAAAAAGAACAATTTTCTCGGCACTGATCGGATCGCTCAGAAAGAATTCTTTTTCCCGGTCTTTGCTGAAATAGACATAGGAAAGGGCTGAAAATTCCCCGTCCTTTGTGGCTTTAACCGCTCTTTTCCAAGGGAGATAGGAATACTCGACGGCATAACCTCCCCGTCGAAAGGCTTCAGCAATCACGTGGTTGACAAATCCGTCGAATTTCAATTTCCTGCCGGTCCAGGGATGATATTCAAGGGTTGCAATCGTAATCGGCTGTTCTGCCGATGCGCTGTTGACTGCCGGAAGGCTGATACAAAATCCTATCACTGCTAAAGCGGCGGCTACCGCCTGGAAGTAGAGGCAGTTGGATGGTCTCATGTCATGGCTCCTGATGGATTGGCTTTATATTTCCAGGCGCAGATGGCGCCTGCACATTCTAACGGCTCGTCCAAAGCGAATCAAGCACGTTCCGCGCAGGAGCATGGCAGATCTGCGGCATTACCCCTGGGCGGGCAACGCTCGGGGGCCGAGAAATGTGGTCGAGTCCGCCATGATTGTGATCTACGGCAAAACTTTGGAGGAGCAAGTCCCCCGGCGGATGTAGGCCGGGTTGCCCGGGTATCTCAGCCTGGTCTATACCGAACGTAGTTATATCCTGGCCGTTTTTCAGAAAAGCGGCTGGAACCGCGGGCCGCGTAGAGGCTGCCGCCAATCTGCGACTCGAACACACGACGCTGCAATCGAAGCTCAAATAACCGGGCATCGAACGGGCCGGCAGTTAATGCCGCAATGAAATTTCCATGGTGATTTTTCGTCGGATTGCCTTATTCTGCTTTTGCGGTTCTAAGCCCCATACAGGAAACGTTTCTGAAATCCAATTCGAACTGATTGTCTTGTTCGCCCGGACCACAGCTGACGACAGCCTTCGTCAAATATGGACTTCAGGCGGAGACACCGGTCTCAGCTCATCCAGTTGCCGCCGTCGACGTTGTAGGTCTGGGCGACGACGTAGTCGGACTCGGAGCTGGCCAGGAAAACGGCCATGCCGGTGAGGTCCTCGGCGATTCCCCCCATCCGGCCGAAAGGCACGGCTTGACCGACCAGGCGCTTCTTTTCGCCCGGCGGCCGGTTTTCATATTTGGCAAACAGGGCATCCACACCGTCCCAGTGCTCGCCTTCGACCACTCCCGGTGCGATGGCGTTGACATTGATGCCGTAGCGGATCAGCTCCAAGGCGGCCGATTGGGTCATACTGATCACGGCGGCCTTGGTCGCGCAATAGACAGCCACCATGGCCTCGCCGCGCCGTCCGGCCTGGCTGGCCATGTTGATGATCTTGCCGCCTTTGGCCCGGGCAATCATGGATTTCGCCACAGCCTGGAGCATAAACAGGCTGCCGCCTAAATTGATCGAAAAGACCCGTTCGTAGCTCTCCCGGGTGATCTCGGCAATCGGGGCGAGATCGAACACCGCGGCATTGTTGATCAGAATATCGATGCCGCCGGATTGCGTCTCGACAGCCCTTACGGCCGCGTCGATGGAGGACTGATCGGCTACATCGAGCCGAAGCGCATAGGCAGCCTCTCCGATTTCCAGGGCCGCCTGCCGGGCTCCCTCGTAGTTGATGTCGGCGATGGCCACCGTCGCGCCTTCCTGCACGTAAGCCTTTGCAAAGGTCTTGCCGATGCCGCGCGCTGCACCGGTGATAATAGCTGATTTTCCCTCGAGACGTTTCATATGATGGCTCCTTCGGAGGCTTTAAACTGTAAAGCTTAAAGGGGTTTCACATCAAGATTCGGGATCCTAGCGCCCGATTTTTGTCCTTTCCGGCAGGTGGTATTTGTGACTAACTTGGTCGGGAGTGTTCAGGTTTCAGCGCCGCCGCCGGCAAAAGGACAGCCGGTCTGACCGCAACAGAAACTGTTTATTTTTACGCAAAGACGCCAAGGCGCCAAGATAGAATATAATGTTAGTTATTTCCTTTGCGACTTTGCGGCTTTGCGTGAGATAGATTTTCGTAGTTTCATGTAAGTCGTCAGGATTTGACGCCCGGATACTTCTGCCCCAGCGTCGCTCTGTTTTTGGCCGCGGTCGCGCTCTTTTTGGCGGACCAGGTACGAATGCTTTTCAGCGCTCCGGCGACACGCTTGGGTTGGTTCGACTGGCTATCCATCTCAATAGCCTTTGATCTGGCATCGGCCATAACCGCCCGCCCGACGGGGGTTCGGGTGACCACGGTCGTCCAGCCCGCCCGGGCGCCGATGCCGCCGAAGGAAAGATCGGCATATTCGGCGGAATAATCCGGGCAGAAATAGCAGGCAAAACGCTTCATGAATTCAAGCTCATCCAGGATGATGTGTTTGACTTCGCCGCTGCTCAAATGCACCATCAAATCCGATTTAATGTTTATCTTTTTTACATCCGCCCACTCAAAACCGCCGATTTTGGCGATCTTGGCGCGCTGTTTTTCGCCAAACACGAAATTGCCCGAGCAAAACAATCCCAGGCAGTATTTGATGGAATCGGCCGGGACGATATTAAGGATTTGCATGCGGCGGACGGCCCGAACCTGGCAGGGCGTGCCGACAAAGGCCACCCGTTGCAGGCCCTTCTGGATCAGGGGGTTGAATTCTCGAAACTGGGAATAGGTGATATAGTAGTCGCTGAAACGCTTCATCCCGTGGGAGGTGTCGAAGAAAAACCCGGCGGCATCGCGGATGTCGGCTTCTGACATCGCCAGAAAGGGTTCGCGCTGAAACGGGCCGGTCTGCCGGGTGACGATGGCGCCGTCGATTTTTCCGGATTGAAACAAATGCACCAGCAGGGCGGTGACGACCCCGCCGTCGGTCGCTATGGCTCGAATGTCAGGATCGGTTGCGCGCGCTATCAATGTCTCGATCACCCGCCCGAGTGGGGGGCACCATCCCAGTTTCTGCCGCGTTTCCTCGTTGAGTTCGTCTATTTCAGGGCAGATGGTATAGCACAGCCCGCACTCGATGCATTTGTCCTCATCGGCGTAGCGGGGCTGGCCTTCGGCATCCAATTCGAGCGCACCGAAGTTGACGGCGGAGCAAAACGTCACGCAGCCGCCGCAGCGATGACACAAACCGGGCTTCTGGACGTCCTGGATCAAATCAGTAAAGGATTTCATTAGTACTCCTGGGTGAAAAAAATGAATGGTTGCGGTGAATCCCTCGATTCCCGAATCTCAATTCGGCATCAACGATATAAGATCATATAATAACGATAGAGCGAAGCGAATCCGCAAATCTTAAATCTTCAATTCGACGGTCTCTTCGAACATACACGTGGTCAGCATTTCCATGATCTGGGATGTTTCGAATCCTTTCAGATGAATGGCCCCGGAGCGGCATGACGCCGCGCACAAACCGCAGCCTTTGCATAGGGTTGACTGGATTTCAGCCTTGCCGGATTTTGAATCGAATTTGGGGGCCGAATAGGGGCATACCGCCACGCAAATCCCGCACTGGCTGCAAAATGCGGGATCGACCCGGGCAACCGTGCCGCTGACCGCAATCTGCATGGCTGACAGCACCGTCACTGCCCTGGAGGCGGCGGCCTGAGCCTGGGCAATCGATTCATCCAGCGGTTTGGGAGCATGGGCCAGGCCGCAGATGAATACGCCGTCGGTGGCGAAGTCATTGGGCCGCAGCTTGACATGCGCCTCGGCAAAAAAGCCATCGGCCTTTTGAGGGACTTTATAAAACGGTGCCAGGGCGTTGTTTTTTTCAGCCACCATGGCGCTTGCCAGCACCAGCAGATCCGTTTCGATCACCATCGGCCTGCGCAGGACCCGATCGCTGAACGCGACCCGCACTCCGGTTTCGACCCCATCGACCGCAATGCCGCTGTCCTGGTTGTAGCGTAGAAACTTGATTCCTTTCTCCCGGGCCTCCCGGTAGAGATCTTCGCGCAGGCCGTAGGCGCGCAGATCGCGATAGAGTACAAAAATGTCCATCGCCGGATTGACGCCTTTGAGTTCCAGAGCGCTTTTAATCGACCGGGTGCAGCACACCTTGGAACAATAGGGCCGCTCATCGATGCGGGAGCCGACACATTGAATGAAGACGGCCGTCCGGCAGCCATCAAAGGTTGCGGCCTCTTTTAATTGAAGCTGGAGCTCGAGACCGGTCATCACGCGCCCATCCTGTCCATAGAGGTATCCGTCCGGCTTGAACTCGGATGCACCGCAGGCAATGATAGTCACACCGTGCTCCAGGACGAACGATTGGCCGTCGGCCTGCACCGCGGTCTTGAAGCTGCCGACAAAACCGTCCACATCGCGGATGTCGGCTTCCAGGTGAACGTTGATGAGCGGGTCCGCCTGCACCTGACTGATGAGTTCCTCCGCCATCCGGCCGACTTTTTCTCCCTGCCAGGTTTCATTCAAAAAAAGCGCCTGACCGCCAAGGCGACTGCCCCTTTCCAACAGGTGCGTCGTATAACCCTGCTGTGACAGTGTTCGCGCAGCCGTCATGCCGGCCACGCCACCGCCGATCACCAGCACGGCCTGGTTGATATCCATCACGGGCTCTTCCAGGGGCTCGTGCAAGGCGACCTTGGCCACGGACATACGCACAAGATCTTTGGCCTTTTGGGTCGCGGTGGCCATGTCGTCTTTATGCACCCAGGAACACTGGTTGCGGATATTGGTCATTTCAAACAGGTATTTGTTCAACCCGGCGTTGATCAGGGTTTCCTGAAAGAGGGCTTCATGGGTTTTGGGCGTGCAGGCCGAGACCACCACCCGATTTAAATTCTGTTCCTTGATGATCTGGGTTATCTGGCCCTGGGTATCCTGGGAGCAGCTGAAGAGATTCTTTTCGGCATAGACCACAAAGGGCAGGGTTTTGGCATACTCGACAACCTGGGGGACATCGACAAATCCGGCGATATTGGTACCGCAGCAACACACAAATACTCCGATCCGCGGCGGTTCGCCGTGAACGTCGATCTCTGCGGCCATCTCCTTGGTTTTCGTCAGGGTGCCGCGGACCTCGTACAGGGCGCAACCCACCTCGCCGGCGGCCGCGCTGGCCTCGATCACCGAGGAAGGTATATCCTTGGGGGCCTGAACTGTGCCGCAGACGTAGATGCCCGGCCGCGATGTGCGCGCCGGGGTCAGATCGCTGGTCTTGATAAATTCGTATTGGTTGCGGTCGAGGTCCAGCTTCTGTGCCAGCCCGGCGGCCCCGTCGCTGACACCCAGACCGACCGACAGCACGACGATATCGAACTTTTCTTTGACGGATTTTCCATTCTCGTCGACATAGCAGATGGCGTGTCTGCCGTCGGCGTCCAGCGGCTCGACGTGGGTGATGCGCGACTTGACGAAGCGAACCCCCAGGTCGTTCTTGGCGCGGGTGTAGTACTGTTCGAAATCTTTGCCGAAGGTCCGGATGTCGATGTAAAAAACGGCCGTGTCCAGTTCATCCCGGCTGTGCTCCTTGGCCAGAATGGCTTCCTTGACGGCATAGGTGCAGCAGACACCCGAGCAGTAGCCCCGCGCCCCGATGTGGGTGTCGCGGGAGCCCACGCACTGCAGCCAGGCGATTTTTTGCGGTTCGGTCTTGTCCGAAGGCCGCAGCAGGTGACCGCCGTATGGTCCGGATGCGGAAAGAATTCTTTCGAACTCCAGGCTGGTGACGATGTTATCGGACTTGCGGTAGCCGAAAGTATCGTAGACTCGGGGATCAAAGGCCGCGCTGCCGGCGGCCACCACCACCGCCCCGACCTTGAGGGTCGCCTCCCGCGGCTCCTGGTCGAAAGCGATGGCGTCGGTGGGACAAAATTTCTCACAGGCCTTGCATTTGCCCCTGACGAGGTAAATGCACTGCCCGGCATCGATGGCATATTTCAGGGGGACGGCCTGGGCGTACTGGACATAGACAGCCTTGCGTTTGCTCAAGCCCCCGTCATAGGCGTTGGGGACTTTTTTGGGGCATTTTTCGGAACAAAGCCCGCAGGCAATGCACCTATCCATATCCACGTATCGAGGATGCTGGACCAGCTTGACATCAAAATTTCCCTGCACACCGCAGATGTCCTGCACCTCGGTCAACGTCAGTAGCTCGATGTTGATGTTGCGGCCGACCTCGACCAGCTTGGGCGAAATGATTCACATCGCACAATCGTTGGTCGGAAAGGTCTTGTCCAGCTGCGACATCATACCCCCGATGGAGCTTGATTCTTCCACGAGGTAGACATAGTACCCGGAATCGGCAAGATCCAGCGCTGCCTGCATTCCGGTGATGCCGCCGCCGACTACCATCACAGATCCGATTTTTGCTGTTGCCATGGTTACTCCGAAATTAGATATGAGGTAATATCGGCAAGTTCCAACCGGTTTTCCGAGATCCCCAGGATTTGTTCGTCAAGGCCCATGCTCAGGCCGAGCAGCTGGGGGTAAAGAATCGCCGCCAGGGGCTGGCCGACCGCCCTTTCGTTTTGAACCCAGTCAAACTGCAGATGGGTATAGGGGCAGGCGGTGCACACGTAATGGGCCCCGGCTTCTCTGGCACTGTCGATCTTCTTGACGGTCATGTCCAGGGCCAGGCTGTCGTTGATCCCTGTCAAAGGCGCGCCGCAGCAATCCAGTTTGCGGGACCAGTCCACGCTGTAGGCGCCGGTGATTTCCACCAGTTCATCAAAAAGCACCGGTGCCACCGGATCGTCGAATGCGGTGATCTTGCTCGGACGCAGTGCGTGACAACCATAGCTGACCGCAATTTGAAGCCCGTTGTAGGTTTTGAGAATCAAAGGCTTCAAAGCGTCCAGGCCCACGTCGCCGTGCAGGGCCGTCAGCAAATGGACGATGCGCACCCGGCCCCCGTAATGCAGCTTTTCTTTGGCCAGCAGCGTGTTTATCTCCGAGCTCAAGCTTTGGTCGGAATTCAAGGCATGCGCGGCCTTTTTGAGCGAGCCGTAGCAGCATTTGCACATCGCCATCAGATCTAGGCCGGAGGTCTCGGCCAGGGCCAGATTTTTGGCGGCGGACAGGATGAAGGCGCGCCGATCGATGTTTCTAACCGGATAACCGCAGCAATTGAAACCGGGCACCTCAACCAGCTCGATGTCCAGTTGATCGAAAACCGCCCGGGTGGCGGCATCGTACTGCTGGACCCGCGCCGGGATATTGCAGCCCTGGAATAGAGCGTATTTCATTTATTTGTCACCTTATTCCGGATAAAATGGAGATTTTAAGCTCAAAACACTTCTGGGGTTCAAAGGTTCAGGGTTCACCGTTCAGGGTTGCCTGTGAGCCTCTGGATCCCTCATCTCTTATAAGAGGTTCCGCCTAGCAAAAACAATGAATTTATTAAACCACAAACATCGATCTTCGAATAAAGCTCTCATTTCAATGCGACCGGCCGCATTTCAGGCAACGGCGGCACTAAACCCTGAACCTATGAACCCTGAACGGTATCAACCTTTTTTCGCGCAGCCGCGTTTTTTAGTTCATACAACAGATCGCAGACCGCTACCTGCTGGGGACAATTTTCCTGGCATTGGTAGCAGGTCAGGCAATCCCAGATCATGCCGGCACCGCTTGCCATCTCAGTCAAACCCAGGCCCAGACAGCACATGATCTGATGAGGCAAAAGCCCCACCTTGTCCTCCGGCTGTTCATAGTTGCCGACCACCGGGCACACCGCCGAACAGCTCTGGCAGCTGAAGCATTGGGAGAAGGTGCCGTCTGTCAGAACCGGCCGGCGGGCCGCCGGCAGGGGAGTGTTCAGAAAAATGGCATCATCGGCCTGCACAGCCTTTGAAACGTCATTGGCGACCGCCTGCCGGGCCATGGCCAGAGGCGAATCGTATACACCGGCATCGATGCCGGGCTTGACCACAAGTCCCCTGGCAAACGAAAACGGCGTCAAAACAGGAGCAAGGGGCGGCCCGCCGGTTATCAGGGCTTCGCGCGCCGCATACCACAATTCTTTAAGCCGGATCCCGGAGGGGCAGCGCACCGTGCAGCGGTCGCAATTGGTGCATAAATAGATGCCTTCCTGAATGGCTTTGAACTGTCGGGACTCCAGCGCCTTGCCGGCAACCATTTTCTTGAGGCAGGCCATTTTTTCGGAAGGCAGAATAAATTCGTTGCCGATGGCCTCGTAAATCATGCCGGCCGAGCAATTCTGGCTGCAGCTGCCGCAATGGGTACAGGCGTCCAGTTCCATGATCTGGCGTGTTAAGACATTGGCCGGGGCGGAACCGGTGTCCATGACCCGGCTGGCGATCAGGCTGAGCGGCGTGCAGATGATATGGAACATTTTGCTGAAAGGAAGATAGGCCAGGCCGGCAAAGCAGGCGATGATGTGAATGTACCACAAAATGGTGACCCCGCCGATACGATCCAGCCAAATGGCGATCGGCTTGATGATTTTGGCCGCGGCAAACCCGGTAAAGGCCCATTGGGCGGGCGCATGGCAATCCAGGCAGTTGGACTCGTGCACCTCACGGCCGGTCTCCAACAGGTCTTCGTCAAAGGGCGGCTGCAGGCCGGCTGAAACCACCCCGTAATCTTGCACCCAAACCGCCTCCAGGGCCTGGATCTCCTCTTCGTCATCCAGGCCGGCGTAGTCTTCGACCATGATCATGAATTCGCCGTGGGAGGTGATCTTCAGCCCCAGCAGCCCGATCCCGGAGAGCATGATAAGCGCTAAAATGGCTATGGCATAGTGATCCCGCGGGCCGGTGCGCAGGCGTCGCGGCTTTCGCACATAACGGCGCAAAGCCGCCATGCCCACACCGGTCAGCACCATGGCGCCAAAAAAATCTCTCAAAAAAAAGAAGGGATTCACCGTCGCGTAATAGTCGGCGAAGATCACCTCGCTGATTTGCGACTCGAGGGCGTGCAACAAGAGCAGCAGCATGAACCCGTAGAAGATCAACATGTGCGCCAGCCAGCGCCAGACATCCTCTTTGAACACCCTGGCCTGCAGCAACACGTCCACCAGCACGGCTTTGAGAACCAGAACGATTTTCGCGCTGAAAAAGATCCCCAATATGCCTTTGGCAGCGGATGTAATTCGTTGTGAGGAGGTAAATTTCCTGGCGCCGCGGCCGATTTCCTTGGTAAACCAGCCGGATGCCTTGAAGACGAATGCGAGGAGAAAAATAATGAGGGCGGTTGAAAACAGAAAGTTGAACATGGGTTACAATCTCCACCCGTAATCAGGGAAAGGTTATTCGTTAGTTGTCAATAGTTGATGGTAACAGACAGATCCGATTTTTTTCCCGTCCATCATGGAACAGAGGATGCAGGCCCATGTTCTAAAACAACTATCGAATAACTAAATAAAACCTGATTGGGCGTTATCGGCCCAATCAGGATCAAGGCGAGTGGGACGCTTTCTCGGCCCACTCCTTGTCCATTTTTTCTTTCCATTTCGGGCGTTTTTTGCGCTTTTTAGCTTTGGCAATCGTTTCCGGAATCAAGCGCAGCAGTTTTTGCTTGTCGACCGGTTTGTCGAGAAAGGCATCCGGTTTAAAGTAGTCGTAGTCCGGCCATTGCTTGTAGTCGATTCCCAGTTCATCTCCCATACCGGAAATGCCGATGATTGGGATGTCCTTCAAGTCATCGTCCATGCGCAATTGTTTGCAAAGCTCGAAGCCGGAAAAGAGCGTTTCCATCATGACATCCAGCAGAATCACCGCGGGACGCTCGGAACGCACCATTTCCAATCCTTTTTTAGCGTCATCGGACGTCTTTACCTCGAACCCGTTTCGATTCAGAAACGTCTCCATGGTAAAGAGATAGTCTGTGTTATCATCGACCAGCACAATCTTAAGGCCTTTTTCCATAATCCTCTCCCCATTTTGCTTAAGCGTTGATGACGAACCGGTTGATAGCACCCGACATAGCTATTCTATATCCGACTACTATGGTATGAAATATTTGGACCGTTTCGTCAAGTTAAATTCACATATTGTGGGCCCGGAAAATCAATCCGGTGCGTCGACCGGTCCGGGCCAAGTCATGCCCCCGTATATCAAGGTGTTTTCATATCATTTGAGAAAAATGATCAAATTCTCTCGCAAAGGCGCAGGCACACGGAGACGCAAAGAAATCTATACAACCCTTGGCGCCTTCGCGGCTTTGCGCGTGGTTAGGTCTACTCGGATTTCATTTGGGCGGTAGCTCCGCCGCCAAATTGTCATCCCGCTAGTAGGCTCACTTGATTGGGAATACCGTTCTGAACAGGCTGCCCCTGCCGGGCTCTGACTCAATTTCAATACGCCCGCCATGCTTGTTCACGACCTTATCCACCACGGCCAGGCCCAGTCCGGTGCCGGCACTGCCTTTGGTGGAAAAAAACTCTTCCAAAATATTGCGCCGGGTGGATTTGTCCATACCGATGCCGTTGTCGACTATCTCGAACATAAAATGATTCTCGTCGACTTGATCGGACTTCGCTACAACCGTGTGCGCTTTTTTGTGTTTGTCGTTGTGGCAGGCCTCCAGGGCATTCCACAACAAATTGTGCAGCATCCTGCGAATTGCGGCCGCATCCAGCCGAACTTCAGGCAGGGCGGCATTAATCTGCTGCTCGAGTCGAATGTTCATGGCGGCCGCTTTTCCCTGGAATAATTGGACGGCGTCTTCCAAGAGCTCGCCGGGGCGGACGGATTCGTATTTCAAAGGCCGGTTCTTGGAGGAATACAGGATGTTCTGGACGACGTCGGTGATATCGAAAACATTCTTATTGACGATCCCCCAGCCCTTTTTGGCAAGTTCCAAATCACCGTCTTTAAAAGCCTCGTCCATGACATAGGCGCCGCCCTGCAAACCCTCTAGAATGTTTTTTATCCCATGGGAAAGCAAGGCGATGGACTGCCCCAGGGTCATTAGCTCTTTGCGGACCATCTTCACCCGGCTAATATTGGTGGCGATTTCAATGACGGCCGTCACGTCGCCGTTTTCGTCCTGGATGGGGGCGGCTTGGATAATAAGCTGGCGCGTTTTCCCGTCGGCCAGGCGGATCGTCTCTTCGGCAATGTGAACGCGTTTATCCTGAAAGGTTTTGCGCGCGGGGCAATTGGGACAAATATCCGCAGAGCCTCGGTACACCATGTGGCAACGTTTGCCGACGCCGTCGCCGAATTCTCGCTTAAAATTCTCGTTGACATAAAGTATTTTAAAATCACGATCCTGGATCGAAATAGAACAGGGCAGGTAGTCGAACAGACGGTCACAATCCAGGCCCGGAATATCGTCCAACCGGTCCGGCAGGTGATTCGGGTCTCTTTTTTTCGGGGGCATCGGCTGATTCATTTGAATCCAAAGGAAAACGGCTTGAACTGCACTGTCACTATAACCAAAAGATGACCAAAAAGCAATTCTCTTTAATCGTCGTGGCGCTGTTTAGTGGCGCTGTTTAATTGTTGGATCGGGGCGTTTTTCCATCTCTGCTATGTCCGGCCGGGGTATGCGCTCGCCCCGGCCGTAACCAACTCGTACCGGACTCCGTACACGCCCCCTATCCCCTGCGCTGGATCCACAAAGGCAGAGACGACTATCGCCGTCGTGAAAACTGTCTTCTGGGGCTTTCTCGGATCCAATCGACGCGGGATAGCTGCCGTACCAAAGTTGCGCGGTCATATGGTTACGGCCGGGGCGAGCGCATACCCCGACCGGACACCGCACCTGACGGCGGAGAGCGTATAACAGTTAGCAAGGATCATAGGGAAGAAACTCCCCGATCCCTCATTTAATTAGACCTTGAAATTCAATTTGGCATGTTGTAGGTTTTATACTATCTTTTCAACCTTTGGAGAAGGGAAGGTGTGGCGTGAATGTCAAAGAACTGGTCGATCAATTTAGTTTGAGTGTGGCTGCGGGTCAAAACGGCCTCGACCGCCAAATTCAGGGCGGGTATTGCGGAGACCTTTTGAGCGATGTGATGGGCAACGCGCCGATCGGTTGTATCTGGCTGACCGTTCAAACCCACCAGAACATTGTCGCTGTGGCGGTTTTGCGGGAAATGGCGGCCATCGTGTTAAGTGGCGACCAGGAACCCGACGAGGAAACCGTCGAGAAGGCCAACGCGGAGGGCATCCCCATCCTGCTGTGGCCGGATACCGCCTTTGACCTCGCCGGACAGGTCTACAAAGCCGGCATTGTCAATTCCCCTTAGGCAATTGGCTCCTGATTTAAGCGACAAAGTGCTGTCAGTAGCTGAGGTTTCGGCATTCAGGTTTGAGCCGCAAAAATGTCAACTAACAAAACACAAATTCCCAACAAATCCCAATGACCGAAATTCTAGATTCCAAATTTCAGGCTTTTGATCCTGTTTGAAATTTTGATATTCTAAGCTGGGGTTTGTTTGAAATTTAGTGCTTGTTTATTGTGATTTGCTGTTTACACCTGACGGGTCTCAATACTTCAGCCGGTATCAGATGACGATGCCCCCTACAATCAAAGCACCGGTACAAATCCCATGCTGACTAAACTCGAAAAAAAAATCATTGCATCTATTCAGGAAGATATAACGGTGACCGCCAGACCTTATCTGGCGATTGCCGAAAAACTGGGTGTATCGGAAAACCTCCTCCTCGAAACCCTTCAGCGTCTTTGCGACCGGGGAATTATCCGGCGTTATGGGGCCACCCTGCGTCACCAGAAAACCGGCTTTACCGCCAATGCCATGGCAGCCTGGCAGGTTGACGAGGATCGCATCGACCAGGTCGGCAGCAAAATGGCGTCTTTCCGTGAAGTGTCCCACTGCTACCGGCGCAATCCGACCGACCGCTGGCCCTATAATCTTTACACCATGATTCATGCCGGTGATGAAGATGCTTGCCGGCAGACGGCTCGAAATATGTCGGCAGCAGCGTCGGTTGATACGTATACCCTGCTGTTCAGCCGTCGGGAGTTGAAAAAGACATCGATGATATACTTTCCTTCGAGCTGATGGATATTATGATCCATAGGGAGGCATGCTCAATTCAGGGGCCCCGGCCAAACTGGAATAGTGGAATCATGGAGTATTGCAAGAATGGGCCTTGGCATACAGCGCATACAAAACGGCGCAATAACGGGTAAATGGGTTCATTCGGTTTGACGATTAAGTGTAATATCAATTATATCCTTCAAAAACCCTACATTCCATCACACCACGATTGCATTATTCAATGAGTTGGGTGAAACCTCAAACCTCAAACACTCCGTATTTTCGTCCAGTTGTAGATATTCCGGGTAATCAAAATTAGGGACAAAAGCGATCTGGTCAGTGTATTCGACTACGAGACGGCAGCGCTGGCGAAAATGCCCGCAACAGCCTGCGAATACTATTGCGGCGGCGGACGGCAAATTAGAACTGTCGATCGACGGCGGCATCCGGCGGGCTGCCGGTGTTTTTAAAGCCCTCGGCCTGGGAGCGAAGGCGCTAGGTGTGGGACGGCCGATTATCAGGGGCTCGGCCGTGGATGGAGAACGGGAGCCAAGGGCGTTCTTGACATCCTGCGCAAAGATCTTGAGGTGACCATGGGTCTTTGCGGCTGCGCCACGGTCGCAGACATACGTCGGGATCTGCTGTTCCAGAAGAATGCCAAAAGATCAATCCGGACAGACGCTCGACCATCGGGTGATGCGGACACAGCCGTTTCTGCGCTCAGCCGCCTGCCGGCGATCCCCGCTTTTGCGTCTCTCAACGCCGTTTTCCCCGAAATAGTCCAAGTCATAGGCTTGGCGCCGGTCTTCTCCCGAACGGCGATCGACATACGGATCACTGATCCGGGGGTCTTTTAATAACTGATCATTGCCCATGATGATCCGCTCCCACAGTTTTATTTCAAGCGCTGCAGCTTTTGTCGTCACAAGGTTCATGACCCGCTATCGAAATAAAACTTTTACATAGCGGTCGGCCCTCGTAACGGCTGGATCGGCCCCTAACGTAATGCAGAATATCGCTATTTCAAGTCTTGCGCTTTCGCCCTGGACCCATTAGAGTAATACCCGCCCTGACTGTAAACTGCGCTCCCTGCGCCGGCTGATGCGCGCAACAGGATCCGGCTGTGACGATCCGAAGATAAAGCAGGGGGAACCGGAAAATAGCGATGAACTCAAGCAATCCCCATATCCTGTTGGTCAATCCCTGGATCCACGATTTTGCGGCATATGATTTCTGGGCCAAGCCCATGGGGCTGCTGTTGATCGCATCGCTTCTCAGGTGCCATGGATTTTCGGTTTCATATATCGACTGCCTGGATCGTTTTCATCCCCAAGCCCGCAAAAGCGATCCGCAAGCCAGACACGGACGCGGCCCCTATTTAAAAACCCGGCTGGCAAAGCCGGCCGGATTGGCGGACGTGCCGCGCTATTATTCGCGCTATGGCGTTAAACCACAATGGTTTGCAGCGGATCTCGGCAATCAGCGACCACCGGATCTGGTGCTCGTCACCTGCCTGATGACCTATTGGTATCCCGGTGTTCAGGAAACGATAAACAGCATTCGTGCGGTGTGGCCGCGTGCACCGATTGTGTTGGGCGGCATCTATGCCCGCCTCTGTCCGGATCACGCCCGGCTTCATAGCGGTGCGGATCATGTCTGCAGCGATCCGGCTGAAAAAAGTTTGCTGGACATCGTTGCCCAATTTACAGGCTGTTCGACGACGCCCGCCTTTGACCCGGACAACCTGGATACATGGCCCTATCCTGCCCTGGATTTGCAAAGCCAAATCGGTTATGTTCCCCTATTGACCTCGCGGGGCTGCCCCTTCAACTGTGCGTACTGTGCCTCCCGGGCACTGGAGCCTCGACGTCTGCTGCGCAGTCCCGAAAATGTCGTTGAAGAGGTTAAATTCTGGCATGCCGCCCACGCTCAACAGGATTTTGTTTTATACGATGACGCCTTCCTGGTCAACCCCGAGCAGCATAGCATTCCGATTCTGGAGGGAATTATCAACGCCGGTCTGAAGATTCGTTTTCACACACCAAACGCCATCCATATCCGCGGTATCACCGAGCAAACCGCCCTGCTCATGCACCGGGCCGGTTTTACGACGTTGCGACTCGGCCTGGAAACCGTCGAATTCGATCACCGGCGACAGATTGATAAAAAAGTGTCTGAAGAAGAGTTTAGACGGGCCGTCGGCCATCTCAAAAAGGCCGGATTTGGAAATAATCAAATCGGCGCCTACCTGCTGGTGGGGTTGCCGGGTCAAGAATTGGCCTCCGTCGAGCAGTCGATCATCACGGTGAAACAACTCGGCATCAGACCGGTTCTGGCATATTACACCCCGATTCCGCCGACAGCGCTGTGGACCCGGGCCGCAGCCGCATCCCGCTACGATCTCGATGCGGATCCGCTGTTCACCAACAATGCGATCATGCCGTGCCGCAAGGAGCCCTTCGTCTGGGAAACCATCACGCCCTTAAAAGAATTGGCGGCGGCCTAAACTGGCGAAGCGTCCCTTATGTAATCTACAAACCTCAGATTGAGTCTAAAGCTGTTTCAGTTCCAGACTCAATGGCTTAAATCCCAAATAACAAAGCACAAATAACAAACAAATCTCAAATCACAATATCCAAATTCGAAACCGATCTCCGAATGCAGTGGATCAGATGAATCAAATCCATGCGATCGATTCGGTCAGGCGTCTGGAGGAGCTTTAGCTCTATAGTTTCACAACCCTGGTCCAAGGCCGCATGTTTGGTTCATTGAAAATTGGAATTTGGATATTGTTTGCTATTTGCTATTTGGTGCTTGGGATTTATTGGCTTCCAGGACGTTAATCGATTAATAACTGCTGCCCGAATTTTAGAAGATATTTCTGAGCCACAACAAAAGATCCCCCATGAAATTACCAAAATCCAGCTTATCTTATGTTTGCTCAGATTAAACCAGCCGTTATAAGATTACCACCGAGGTTGGCTTGACATTCAACCGGCGGTGTTTGATCTTTTAGACCAGTGTTGACAACCAGCGCTTATCTTTCGCAATTTCAAAAGGAGACCTGTAGTTATGCTGACCGTGAAATCTGCCGATCTGAAAAAAGTAAAAATTGATACCCTGGCCGTACCCGTGTGCGAAGATAAAGATATTCATGACGATCCCGCCCTGGCAGCCGTCATCAAGAAAGCATTCGATCTTAAAGAGTTTAAAGGGGAAAAGGATGACTGCGTCACCCTGTATAGCTTGCCGGGTATCAAAGCCCGACGCGTAATATGCCGGGGCCTTGGCAAAGTAGAAAAAGTCGATCGCGAAGCGCTTAGAACCATGGCCGGCAAGACGGTTAAAAATTGCATCCGCCAGGAAACAGCCGATCTCTGGTTGGCAGTGCCTGACGGCAACGTCAATGACCTGGACGCACTGGCGGTTCTGGAAGCCATGCAGGAAGGCGCCTATCTTGGAAATCACCTGTTCGACCAATACAAAGGCGACAAAAAGAAAAAGGCCCTCCGGACAATCAATTTCCGGGTGGCAGGCAGAGCGGTCCGAAAACTGCGTCCTATCTCAAGACGGGTAGCCGCGGTCTGCGAGGGAACCACGCTGGCGCGCGAATGGATCAACATTCCTTCCAACGACAAAACGCCGGAAAAACTGACCCGTTCCATTGCCGGCCGGGCTAAAAAACAGGGGCTGAAAGTTCGTGTGTTGAGCGAGTCGCAGCTAAAGCAAAAAAAAATGGGGGCACTGCTGGCCGTTGCTGCCGGCAGTCAGAGCAAACCCAGCCTCGTGACCCTGGAGTACAAAGTCCCGGGAGCAAAAAAAACCATCGCCCTGGTCGGAAAAGGGGTAACCTTCGACTCCGGCGGCCTGAACATCAAGACAGGCAACTCTATGGTCGGGATGAAAGCGGACATGTCCGGTGCGGCTGCAGTGGCAGCCACCGTGATTGCGGCGGCCAAGATCAAGCCCAAAATAAATCTGATCGGTGCCATTCCTATCGTTGAAAACATGATTTCCGGTCATGCCACCCGTCCCGGTGACATCATCCGCAGCTATGCCGGCAAGACCGTTGAGATCGGGAACACGGATGCGGAAGGGCGTTTGATTTTAATCGATGCGATTTCCTATGTCGTCAAAACATACAAGCCTCAATATGTGATAGATGTCGCCACCCTGACGGGAGCCTGTGTCGTCGCCCTGGGCGAAAAGATTGCGGGGGTGTTCTCCAACGACGAGGATCTGGCCGGCGCCATCATCTCCGCGGGTGAAAAAACCCACGAGCGCTGCTGGCGGATGCCCCTGCCTGAAGATTATAAGGAGCTGCTCAAAAGTGAATTCGCGGACATGAGCAATATCGGCAGCACCCGCTGGGGCGGAGCCATCGCTGCCGCTTTGTTTCTGTCCGAGTTTACGGGCGATGCGCCCTGGGCTCACATCGATATCGCCGGTCCGGCCTACAGCAATAAGGAAAGTGCTTACTGCGGGGCCGGCGGCACTGGTTTCGGGGTAAGATTGCTGGCAGAACTGTTCAACAGGTTGGCTAAATGAATGCACAATTCGCAATGCTTCAAGCTCCTTGCACCGCAATCAATACCGCAGGATGGGCACGTTTGACGCCAGCTTGATTAATCTCGAGGCTGTGTTATACTTAGATTAACGATGCGAAAGGAGGATGTCACGATGCCCGATGGTGTTGTAAAATGGTTTAACAACCGCAAAGGCTACGGCTTTATTGAGCAGGAAGATGGACCCGACGTGTTTGTTCATCACACCGGAATCAATGCAAGCGGTTTCAAATCACTGAACGAAGGCGAGCGTGTTACCTTTGACATCGAGGACGGTCAAAAAGGCCCCTCGGCAGTCAACGTTACGGTAACCTGACGATAAACACGGTTCAGCAATAAATGAGGGCATCCCGGATTTAGAACGGGATGCCCCTTTTTTTGGGGGATAACGTCTAGTGTTGTGTTCCAGAAATATTTTATAAAATTGAATTCGGGAATTGGAACGAATTAACAATCCATCCGAGTTTTGGAAATTACTTGCAAGACACCACACTAGTTATCAAGTCGAACCTTTATCGACTTTACATGGGCATCGAGACCTTCGATCTCAGCCAGATGGATCACATCGGCCGCTTCTTTTTTAAAGGCCTGCCTCGAATAGTAGACGATGCTGGTCTTTTTGCAGAAATGCTCCACTGAAAGGGCCGACGCAAACCGCGCCGTGCCGGCCGTGGGCAGGACATGATTGGGCCCCGCGATATAGTCCCCCACCGGCTCGGGGGTATAAGGCCCTAAAAATACGGCACCGGCATTGCGGATCCGGCCGAGGCACTCAAAAGGCTCGCTGATTTGAAGCTCAAGGTGCTCGGGAGCAATTCGGTTGGCCACCTCAATGGCGGTGTCGATACTGTCGACCACTAATATGGCACCGAACCGCCGGATAGATTCCGTCGCAATCTCTTTGCGGCTTAAAGCGGCAACCTGTCGGTCGACAGCGTCAGCCACCGCTTTGGCCATCCGGTTCGACGTCGTCACCAGAATGGCCGAGGAAAGCACGTCATGCTCGGCCTGGGACAGCAGATCCGCAGCGGTATATTCGGGATTGGCCGTATGGTCGGCAATGACCAGTACTTCGCTGGGGCCGGCAATCATGTCTATGCCGACGGTGCCGGCAACCATTTTTTTAGTCAGGGTAACATAAATATTTCCGGGCCCCGCGATAACGTTTACCCTGGGAATCGTTGCGGTGCCGTAAGCCAGGGCTGCAATCGCCCAGGCGCTGCCCACCTTGTAGATCTCATCGATCCCCACTTTTTTGGCCGCCACCAGCAAATGAGGATCAACGCCGCCGGCCGGGGTCGACGGTGTAACCATCACCAACCTTTTGACACCGGCGATTTTTGCCGGGATCGCCGTCATCAGAACGGTGGAGATCAGCGGTGTCTGACCGCCCCTGGCGCCGGGAACGTATACTCCGGCGGCATCAACCGGATTGACCAGCTGCCCTAACAGGGTGCCGGCCCGGTGGGTGTCAATCCAGGATTGGCTGACCTGACGCCGGTGAAAGTCTTCTATCTGAGAAACGGCCCGATTGACAGCGCGCGTAAACCGCCGGTTCACCCGCTTGGATGCGGTCTTTATCTCCCCCTCGGTCGCCTTAATCGAATCAACAGTGATTGCCGGCGAATCGAAGCGTTGGGCATACTCAATCACCGCGTCATCGCCGTTGCGGCGGACATCGTCTAGAATGCGCGTTACGGACTGAATGTCTTTCTTATTGAAGTTGAGACCACGGTCGACGATCGCGGACACCTTCTTTTCGGCCGCCGGTGACGGGTAGTGGTAGATTTTCATCGTTGTGTTTCCTTTGTCTAATCTCACCTTCGCAAAAACGTATGTTGGTATTTCAATTCAGTCTTAGTTCGAATTCTCAGTTTAAAATGCCAGGAAACAAGGTTCAGAGGTTCCGGGTTCAACGTTCAGGGTTAATTCTGAACCGCTTGATTTAGACCTTAGTAAAGCCAACAGACCAGTTTGTCAATAATCACTATAGATATTAGGAGTATCTCTTATACATGGTTGTTGACATGCAGGCAGTGATCGGTACATAAACTGAAAGCAGGTTCTAAGGTTCTGGATTCAGCGTTCAGGGGTACCGTGTTAAATCGCCCAAACCGAGGGGAATGCTGCAACCTTTGAACCCTGAACCTCTGAACTCTGAACCGCTTAACCCTTGAATCTCCTGGCGAATACCACATATATCAATATACTTGCGCAAATGGCCATAAATAACGGAGGGACAAACGATGGCAGACAGAATCCACAATTTCAACCCGGGACCCGCGGCGCTGCCCCTGGCTGTGCTCGAAGAAATTCGCGAGAACTTTTTGGATTTCCAGGGTACCGGCATGTCGATTACCGAGATCAGTCATCGCTCCCCCGCATTCGATGACGTCATCAACGACGCCGTCGCCAGAACCAAAAGCCTGTTGGGCCTGGGCGATGATTTTGAGGTGCTCTTCTTCCAGGGCGGCGCCAGCCTGCAATTCTGCATGGTCCCCATGAACTTTTTGAACGGCGGTCGGTCGGCAGACTACGTCGACACCGGCACCTGGTCCACCAAGGCGATCGAGGAAGCCGAGCTTCAGGGCAAGTCGGTGCGGGTGGCGGCCTCCTCCCAAGACCGGAATTATTGCTACATACCAAAAGACATTGCCTTCGCCCAAGATGCCGCCTTCGTGCACTTGACCTCCAACAACACTATCAAGGGCACCCAGTGGGCCGAATTTCCCGACACCGGCGGCGTACCGATCATTTGCGACATGTCATCGGACATAATGAGCAGGCCGCTGGATGTCGACAGGTTCGCAATGATGTATGCCGGCGCCCAAAAAAATATCGGGCCTTCCGGGGTGTGCCTGGTAATTATCCGCAAGGACTTGCTGGACTGGATCCCGGACACGGTGCCGACCATGTTGAATTACACCACCTTTGCCACCAAGAATTCGCTGTACAACACGCCGCCGTGTTTTTCGATCTACACCGTGCAGCTCGTATTGAAGTGGCTGGAGGATACCGTCGGCGGACTGGAAAAAATGGACGCCATCAATCAGGACAAAGCCCGGCTCCTGTATGGATTTATGGATGACAATGAATTTTACCGGCCGGCGGCCGAAGCCGGCAGCCGTTCGCTGATGAACATCACCTTCCGCCTGCCCAGCGCCGATCTCGAAGCGCTGTTCGTCCGTCAGGCCCTGGCCAACGGTCTCGGCGGTCTCAAAGGCCACCGGTCGGTGGGGGGATGCCGCGCATCTATCTACAATGCCGTGCCGCTGGAAGCAGTGGAGGCATTGATTGACTTTATGCAAACGTTCGCCACGGAAAACGGGTAATTTTGAGTTTTTCTTGACATTACTCATAAAAACGAATTATGACAATTGATGGTTAGTTTGACGATTCTGCCGCAATGACACAACCGAATCCTTTACCCGATGATGTATCGAATGCCTGAATAATCTTTACTGGAAAAGGAGGTATGTATGGACAAAATTTTAAGAATCGACATGGGAGCAGACGGTGGCCCGGCAGCAAAGACCGAACCGCTGGGTGATTATGCCGGATTGGGAGGACGCGCGATGACCTCGGGCATCGTTGCCAAGGAAGTCCCCCCGCTGTGCCATCCCCTGAGTGCAGACAACAAGCTGGTGATTGCCCCGGGAATGTTGAGCGGCTCCGTGGCGGCCATGTCCGGACGAATTTCGGTCGGCTGCAAAAGCCCCTTGACCGGTGGCATTAAAGAGGCAAATTCAGGCGGGCAGGCCGCCCAGATGCTCGGCAGGCTGGGTTATGCCGCCATCGTGCTTGAAGGCAGCCCCGCGGAGAAAAACCTCTATAAGGTCTTCATCAACAAAGACGGGGTCGAGGTCAAAGAAGACAACAGTCTATGCATGCTTGGCAACTATGACACGGTGGACAAAATGAAAGCCGAATACGGTGAAAAAGTCCACTGCATATCCATTGGTCCTGCCGGTGAAATGAAAATGTCGGCAGCGTCCGTCGCCTTCACGGATATGGAACAGCGTCCTACCCGGCATGCCGGACGCGGCGGCGTGGGGGCCGTCATGGGGGCCAAAGGCGTCAAGGTCATCGTTCTCGACGATGCCGGTACCGGCGCCAGAACGCCGGCCGATCCGGAAAAATTCAAAGCCGCCAACAAAGAATTCGTTGCCGGGCTGCGCAAACATCCGGTCACCGGGGAAGGGCTCCCGGCCTACGGCACCAATGTATTGACCAACGTCATCAACGAGGCCGGCGCCTATCCGACGCGCAATTTCGCCACCGGCCAATTTGAGGGGGCCAGCAAAATCAGCGGCGAAACCCAAGCCGAGCTCGAAAACGCCCGGGGCGGTGAAGGATCGGCCACCCACGGGTGTCACCGCGGCTGCGTCATCCGCTGCTCGGGAACCTTTTATGACAAAAACGGCAACTTCTTGACCAAACAGCCCGAATACGAGACGGTCTGGGCCCACGGCGGTAACTGCGGCATAGATGATCTGGACACCATCGCCCAGATCGACCGCCTGGACGACGACTACGGGCTGGACACCATCGAAATGGGCGCCACCATCGCAGTGGCCATGGAGGGCGGCGTGGCCGAGTTCGGCGATGCCGAAGCGGCTATCAACCTGGTCAAAGAAGTCGGCAAAGGAACGCCTCTGGGAAGAATTCTCGGCAATGGCGCCGCCGTCACCGGTCAGGCCTACGGGGTGGAACGAGTTCCGGTGGTCAAAAGGCAGGCCATGCCGGCCTATGACCCGCGCACTGTGCAGGGTATCGGTGTAACCTACGCTACCACCACCATGGGGGCCGACCACACGGCCGGATATGCGGTCGCCACCAACATTATGAAAATCGGCGGCGATGTGGATCCGTTAAAACCCGAGGGACAGGTGGCCTTATCGAGGGATCTGCAGGTTACCACGGCGGCGGTGGATTCCACCGGGATGTGCGTATTCATCGCCTTTGCCGTCATGGATCAGCCCGAAACCTTCCAGGCTCTGCTCGATCTGATCGCTTCTTTCACCGGCGAACCCTGCACGGCGGAAGGAGTGGCCGAGTTGGGCAAATCGGTTCTCAGAAATGAAAGGGATTTCAATGCCAAAGCAGGCATGACGAACAAGGATGATCGCCTGCCTGCCTACATGCGCACAGAAAAACTTCCTCCGCACAACATCGTCTTTGACGTTTCAGACGATGAACTGGATGAGGTCCATAACTACTAAAAACAAAAAGATTTAATCAATCGAGAGGGGAGTCCGGTATTCGGACTCCCCGTTTTAGTCGCAAAGTCCATCAATGCAAACCATATCTAATCCATCCGTCGAACGGCTATCGTTGATTGTAGACCCACGACTTGTGCCGCTTTTTTTCCAGCTGCTGGGCCACGGCTTCAAGGTGCAGGTCCAGACGGGCTGCAATGTAAAAGAACTTCTCTGCAATCAGCTGGGCATAAATGAAGACTACCTGACCCAGCGAATCAAAAGCATTTTTTTAAATGGCAAAGTCGTCGATGATGTGACGACGGCCATTGTAGAAGAAAATGCGACCCTGGCCCTGTCCGGGGCCATGCCGGGGCTTGTAGGCGCCATTTTACGCAGTGGGGAATCCTATGCCCCCATGCGCTCCCAGATCTCCTATGCGTTGAATTCTGCGGCCCCTGAGGCTGTAACCGGCCGGATAAACCTAAAATTGTGGAATATGGTGGCAAAAGAGATAGGACCGGTTTTTCTGCAACAGGGCGTCTGGATTGAGGCCGAGGAACTCCATTCGTTTCTCGCACGCCATCTGGAAGAGTTAAAGCGAGGTTGCCGGTCAGCCGACCTGGCGGGCAATCCGGTAGCCCCGGAGCGGCTGGCGGATCACGCCTGGAAAGCCGATCCGCTATTTTTGCAGGTTATCCCCAATACCGGATCTTAAGCGTCAATAGAATTGTGGAAGCGGCATTCCGGCCGCGATTTGCGCCACCGGGTATTGAGAAGATTCGCGGCCGGAATGCCACTCCCGCGGTCACCGAGCGCCTGGCTTTGCCGGCGGTCGAATATTTTCACCTTACGATAATATACTGTAAAATGCGCCCGGATTGCCGTTATAGATCCGAGCGCAACAGACCCCGGCACGTTATTCACAAAGCTCAAACAGCGCCGCAGCACCCATCCCGCCGCCGATACACATGGACTCCACCCCGTATTTAACGTTGTGCTGCTGCATGTTGTTCAACAGGGTGGCACACAGTTTGGCACCGGTGCACCCCAGTGGGTGTCCCAGGGCGATGGCACCGCCGTGGAGGTTGATCTTGGCCGGGTCGAGATCGAGCTCCCGGATGCAATAAAGGGCTTGGGATGCAAAGGCCTCGTTGATTTCAAACAGGCCGATGTCTTCGAGGTCCATTCCGGCAATTTTCATCAGCTTGGGAATGGCAACCCGCGATCCCACTCCCATTTCATCCGGCTTGCAGCCCATGGTGGTGTAGTGTTTGAACTTGGCGATGGGGGTGATGCCCAGTTCTTCGACTTTGTCGGCGCTCATGATAACCGTGGCCGCCGCCCCGTCGGTCATCTGGGAGGAATTGCCGGCGGTCACACTGCCGTTGGCGGCAAAAGCCGGACGCAGATTGGCCAAACCTTCCAGGGTCGTCGTATCGCGAATGCCGTCATCAACTTCCTGCAGGAAGGTCTCGCGCTTAAAGGTGCCGTCCTCGGCGGCCACAAAACGGGTGGCCGGCGTCGGCACAAGCTCTTTGAACAACCCTTTGCTGCGGGCCTCGGCCGCTTTCATCTGGGACTGGTAGGCAAACTCGTCCTGGTCTTCGCGGCTGATGTCGTAACGATTGGCGACATTTTCAGCCGTAATGCCCATGGAGGTATACACTTGGGTGCCCCGGCGCATAAATTCCGGATGCGGCCGGGGAAGATTGCCGCCCATGGGAACATAGGTCATGGATTCCAGACCACCGCCGATGACGACCTCGGACCAGCCGGCCATCACCCTCAAGGATGCCAGGGCAATGGCTTCCAGGCCCGACGAGCAGAACCGGTTGACGGTGGCGCCGGTGGTCTCTATCGGAAAACCGGCCATGCGGGCGGCGATCCGGCCGATGTTCAGCCCCTGTTCGGCTTCCGGGAAGGAACACCCCACCATGATATCTTCGACATCCGTTTTTTCCAGATTTGCGGTTTTATCAACCGCCGAGGATAAAATAAAAGACAGCAGATCTTCCGGCCGGGTATCCTTGAAGGCCCCCTTGGCGCGCCGGCATCCGGGGGTTCGCACTGATGTGACGATATAAGCATCTCGCATAACGTTACCTCCATTTACGATAGTATAAATTCCAATTTTCAAATTACAAATTACAAATAAATCTCAAATTACAAATCTCAAATCCGAAACAAAACCCGGACTAAAGAGAATCTAATCGATTCGGTTTCGATAACAAGGAACACCATGCCCCAGTTCGGATCAAATAAATCACTTTAATGCATGTCATAACTTGTTTGGGTCATTGGAACTTGGGATTTGGATATTGTTTGTTATTTGTTTTTTGGAGCTTGAAATTTTCTTGTTCAAAAACTCAACTGTAGTTTCGGTTCCTTTTCTGCTTTTTTTATAGGGCACCCAACGCTAGTTCCTCAACGGTTTGCCTGTTTTGAGCATGTGCTCGATTCTGGCCTGGGTCTTCTCCTGTTTCAGAAAATCGATGAAAGCCTCCCTTTCGAGGGTTAAAATAGCATCATCGGTTACTTCGGCATTGTCCCTGGCGTCACCGCCGCTGATGACATAGGCGATGCGCCGGGCCAGAAAGGCATCGTATTCACTGACGAACCCGCCGGCGGCCATGTCGGCGATCTGAGCCGCCACCATGCCCTGGGCGGCCTGTCCCAGGACCCTGAAGGGCCGTTTCAGCGGAGCCGCATAGCCGTTGTCCAGCATTCTGAGGACCTCCTTCTTGGCCTCAGCGATGAGGTGATCCCGGTTCATCACGATTCTGTCCGCAGGTCCCAGAAAGCCGTTGGCACGGGCCTCGGCGGCTGAGGTAGAAACCTTGGCCATGGCAATCGACATAAAGACCGGGATGAACAGCTTGGCAAGGTCCATTTCCGTTACCGCCTCCGGGACCGAAGCCAGAAATTTACGCCACAGATTCAAACAGCCGCCCCCGGCCGGCAGCAAGCCGACGCCGATTTCCACCAGGCCCATATACAGTTCGGCATGGGCCACCGATCTGTCGGCAGCCAGGCAAAGCTCGCAACCCCCGCCCAGGGCCAGGCCGAATGGCGCCGCCACCACCGGGAAGGGCGCATATTTTAAATTCAGCAATCCATACTGCAGGCCGGCAATCATTTTCTCAAGGTCGGCCAAACGGTCTTCTTTGACCGCCAGGGCGACATCCATCAGATTGGCGCCGGCGGAGAAAGCCCCCGGCATACCGCCGGCCTGATTACCGATGACCAGGCCGGCCGCACTGCGGTTGACGGTTTCCAGCACCTGCGGCAGAAATTCGACGATTTCCTGATTCAATGCGTTCATTTTGGTATGCAGTTCCAGGCAGAAAACATCATCGCCCAGATCGACCAGAGTGGCGGAAGCGTTTTCTTTGACCACTGCGCCGGTGGTTTTGAGGGAATCCAGCGAAATGATGGCAGCATTTAGCGCCTGCGGCTTGTATGCTTCACTTTCGAAATCATAGTAGAGGCGGTTTCCGTTCTCGGTTTTGTAAAAAGAAGAAATACCGGCGGCCAGCATTTTCTTGACCTGGGCCGGGACTGCCAGGCCGTCAGCTTCCATTCTGGCAACCGATTTTTCCAGCCCGATGGCATCCCAGGTTTCAAAGGGACCCATCTCGAAATTGAAGCCCCACTTCATGGCGTTGTCGATTTCCACGATCGTGTCGGCGATTTCCGGTATGCGCTTGGCGGCATAGATTAAATTGTTGGCGACCGCCTTCCAGGCGAATTGCGCGCCCCTGTCCTCCCCGTAGACCACAGCCTGGATTTTCTGTGCTAGAGACGTGGCCTCTTTGGCCTTTTCAAGGCAGGGAAAACTGGCAAACTCGAACTCGCCATATTCCAGGGTGGCCGGATCGATAACTTTGCGGATCGGTTTCCAATCCGGCGTCAGCTCCGTTTTGTAAAAACCGCCCCCGCTTTTTTTGCCAAGCAGGTTCTTTTCGATCATGGTGTCGACGAAGTCCGGCATGAGGAAGCTGCCGCGGTCCTCGTCGCCGACAACGAGATCGTAGGTGTTGCGAGCGACATGGGCCAGGGTGTCGAGTCCGACAAGGTCGGCCGTTTTGAACATGGCGGTTTTGGGTCTTCCCAAGGCCACGCCGAACAGGGCATCCGCCTCCGGGATGGTTATACCGTCTCCCAGGGCCATTTGAATGGCCTTGACCATGCCCTGGACACCGATGCGGTTGCCGACAAAGTTGGGAGTGTCTTTGGCCCACACGATGCCCTTGCCGAGCAATCGCTCACCATAGGCAGCCATGAACTCGAGGATCTCCGGCAGGGTGTCCTCGCCGGGGATGATCTCCAGCAGCTTCATGTAGCGCACCGGGTTGAAAAAATGGGTACCGAGAAAATGCTGTCTGAATTCCAGGCTGAGTCCTTCCGACATGGCTTTCAGCGGAATCCCGGAGGTGTTGGTTGTGACAATCGTACCTTTGGTTCTGACCGGCTCGATGCGTTTAAAAAGATCTTGCTTGATTTGCAGGTTTTCTACGACCACCTCGATGATCCAGTCTACTGAGGCAATCTTGTCGAAATCATCTTCCAAATTGCCGATAGCAATGCGATCCGCATCTTTTTTTTGCATCAATAATGCGGGATTGGATCCCAGCACGGCGTCAAGGCCCGCTTTGGCGATTCGATTGCGGGCGGCCGGATCATTTTTCTCAGCTTCACCCAAATCAAAGGGGACAATGTCCAATAGCAGCGTTTTGACACCGGCGGCTGCAAGCAAGGCAGCGATACCGCCTCCCATAACACCGGAACCGATAACAGCGGCTGTTCTGATCCTTGTTCTCATCATAACCTCCTAGCCCGGAAAACCCGGAGATAACAAATAGTAAAATCAAACCTCAAATATAATTAAAAAGCTATGGACGATTCGCGGCAGCGGATTCGCTGTCGCCATTTGATTGTGTCTTGCTTTAATGAACCGAAACGCTCAACAACTGAAGCCAAGGTCAACCCACGGGCATACTCTCCCCCGAATAAATGAATGAATGTTCATTCACTAACAGACTTTCTACCGGCTTGTCAATAAAAAAGAAACATGAGACGATCAAAAGGTTTAATATTTTTTAAAAATTATTTCAGATGGTTATAGTAAAGAAGAAATAATTTTTGTGTTCGATGATAATTGTAGGGCCTGAAACAGAACAGAATTTCGCAATGAATATATATTCATGCCGTTGAAATGCGATAAACACGAGGTGCAGGCTGGCCAGCGAATAAAGGCCGGAGATGAATGCAGCTAAAAACTCCCAAGATTCCCGCTTTCATTCTCAGATGCAATCCGACCGCAGGAGACCTCCAGCACATGCCTAACTTCGGGGGAATTGTTTGGGACCAAAAATCTCGATGCTCTCCTCCTCAACCGGCACCGGTTTTTTTTCGGCGGCGGCCGGTTGGGCTTTGGGTTTTTTGGCCGGCGGAGCCGGCTGCGGCTCGGGGGTTTTGGCTGTCGGCGCCTTTTGGGGTTCAGGGGGCTTGGTTTTGGCAGCCGGCTGCGGTTTAGGGATTTTGGCCGTCTTGGCCGGTTGCGATTTGGGAAGGGGCCGACGTGTTTTCAGCAGTCTCGACGGAATAAAGATCTCGTTGCCCGTCATCAGGGCATTCGGATAGATTTGGGGATTTGCTTTTGCAATGACTTTCCAGTTGGCGGAACTTCCGGTGTACCAGCGTGCGATCCTCGTAATCTTTTCACCGTCCTGCTGCACGGTGTAGACGAAATACCCCGGTGTATAGCGGGCGGCGACTTTCTGCGGTAACGGCTTTTTATTTTTGAGCAGGTCCGACGGGATTACGATGACGTTGCCCTTCTGGATGTGGTTGGGATTGATGCGGGGATTGATAGCAGCCAATTTGCGCCAGTTTTTGGCGGCGCCGGTATACCACCGGGCAATCAGCGACATGGATTCGCCGGGCCAACGCACGGTATGCCGGTAGCACTTCCTGCACGAATCGCCGGCATAGTTTTTGGGCAGCGCCTTGCGGGTTCGCAACAGTTTAACCGGAATAAATACCTCACTGCCGGCGGCAGGTTTGCCCGAGTTGACTTCCGGGTTTATTTCCTTTAGCACCTGGCGGTTCCCGGCATCACCCGTATACCACTGGGCAACGATTCCGAGATTCTCCCAGGACCACCGGGTAGTGTGGATGTAATAGACCTCAGGGTTTTTATGTCGAGAATCGGCCAACGATTCGGAATCGTCGAGATTCAGTTTCTTTTTGAGATCCGCCCGCCACTGTTCCAGTTTTTGACCGGCCCCGATTCGCCATTGTTCCAGTTTTTGGCCGGTTCCGCTGCAGCCCATACAGGTAAAGCCCACCAACAAAACGATAAATCCGACGCGGACAAGATAGCGCAGTTCGGTTTTCATCCTTCATCTCCTAATGATTGTTTCAAGCGGCGCAGGTATTTTTGGGCCGATTTATTGTTCGGATTAAAGGCGAGGGCCTGCTCCAGGTTTTTGATACAGCGGGCGCGTTCGCCGAGTTTACTATGTATGACTGCAAGGTTGAAAAGGGCCTCGTCCGTAAATGAAGGCTTCAGCTCCACCACCCGCTCGTACATGGCTTTGGCCTCCCGATAATCTTTGTTGATGGTGTACATATAGCCCAGATTAAAGAAGGTATCTGCTTGACGGGGGTCCAATTCCGCCACCTTCAGGTAGGTTTCGATGGCATCGCCATAATCTTTGCGGTCCATGTAAAGGTATCCGAGCTGGGAAAGACAGGACACGTTGCGGGGATCGATTTCCAGAGCCTTCAGCAGCAAATTCATGGCCATCTGGCTGTCCTTGGAGAAAACTTCAGTCGCCTGGCCCTGCAGCGCCCTGGCATACTCTTTGGCAATCTGTTTCTGCATCGAGGGTCGGGTTTCCACCACTTCCTCAAAAAGTATAGCCGCCATGACATACTTTTTGCTTTCCAGAGCATCCCTGGCTTCGGCGATTTTGGCGTTTTCAGGCGCTTCAGCCGGCTCGGTCGGCTCAGACGATTCGGCCGCTTCAGTCCCTTCAACCGCTTCAATCTGCTCCGCCGCTTGGATCGGATAAGCTGAAACCCCGTTTTCAGCGTTCGTCAAGGGCAGTTTTTTATGGATGATATCCGCCAGCACCACCAGAACCACCAATCCCACAACCAGCGCGACCCAACGATAATTCAATTTTTTCAGTGACACCAAGCCCGGCAATTGTTTAAAGGCCCCGACGGTCAGCGCCAGCCCCCGCTTTTTGAATTGCTCGAATTTCTTGACTATATATTTTTTGGTTAAGGTAAGGGTGGTTTCACGGGTTCCGTCCTCCACCGATGGTGTCGTTCCCGGTTGCTGCTGCGCGGCTTCATACACCTGGGTTTGAGCCCACAGCGCAAGCTCTTCCTCGGCATATTCTTCATCGAACAGGTTTCTCATGTAACCGGAAAAACTCCTGGAATTGGGATGCAGGGAGCGATCGAGCATAAACGCTTCGATATCCGCCAACATCTCTCCGGCACTCTGATAGCGCTCGGCCGGATCTTTTGCCAGGGCCCGGCACAAAATGGCGTTCAATTCGGGTGCCAGATCGGGAACGACCTCGTCAGGGGGATCGTACTGGGCCTCCCGAACCAGGGAAAGGACCTGCATGGTATCTCCGGTGAACATTCGTCGGGTGGTCAGCATTTCGTATAGTATGATCCCGGTCGAGAATATATCCGAGCGGTAATCAATTGCCGATCCGCTTGCCTGTTCAGGGGACATGTAGGCCAGCTTGCCCTTAATCAGGTTTTCTCTGGTTTGGGTGTTGTGGCTGGCCGCTTTGGCAATTCCGAAGTCGATTATTTTAACCTGACCATCATAAGTAATCAGTATGTTCTGGGGATTGATGTCCCGATGAATTATGTTCAGGGGTTTGCCCTGCAGATCTTTGAGATTGTGGGAGTAGTCCAGTCCGGTGCAGATGCGGGAGACGATGTATAAGATATTTTCCATCCCCAGAGGGAGATTTTTTTCCACCGCGGCGCGGTTGATGGCCCGCAGATCTTTGCCGAACAGATACTCCATGGCGATGAAATACTGATCGGCCATACTTCCGAAGTCATAAATCTGGATAATATTTTCATGGTGCAGCAAAGCCGCCAGCTTGGCTTCGTCAATGAAGGATGTGACAAGATTTTCCTCGCTAGACAGGTTCGGTAGAATTTTTTTTATGACGATCAGCTTTTCAAATCCCTCGGCACCGGTTAACTTGGCGCGAAACAGCTCGGCCATCCCACCGACGGCTATTCTGTCAAGAAGCTGATATTTTCCAAATTGTTTGGGTTCAAATGCGGTCATATTCATAGAAACAAGACGATTCTGCCAACATCATGGGGGCAGCGCAATTCACGTGCGGTACGAATACCAGACGGCAATCAGGCACCAATCAAAGTTAAGCCTTTGATATAATATAAAATTTCCAATAACAACCTGTAATCCATTCTTCATCCTGCGGGATCGGCATCCTGCCAAGTCGATGCCCATGACTTGTATCGGCCTATAATACATAGAACTTAAGAGCATTTTTTGCATTTGATTCAGAAGTGAATGCAGGCAGCAATAAGATTGAACCAACCGCAAAGATCTGCTGTTGCGGGACTGCCTTCCCAATATCTAGAAAAATAGTTAATTCAACAACATATGATCACTCTAACAGATGTATTATTGACCTGGAGCAACTATCCTGTTAGACTGATAATAGGGTTTTGCAGTGGTCGGCCGCAGACGAACTATCCTGGCTGCGATAATCGAGCTGCTGTGTCTTTCTTAATTCGTCCTTTCGCAATGGTTGTGCCCAGGACGAATCTTGAGTATTCGATCTTCAATCGAAAATATAAATTTAGTTAGCGTGAACAAGTCGAAGATCAGCTGCCGTAAGGATCCATTCGCGGTGGACAGGACCCCGTGCAGGGGCACAGGGACTTGAGCTATGAAACAGAGACTTAAGCACTACGCACTCATAGCGCTGGCAGTGGCTGCACTGTATTTCGTGCTGAGCCATCATTTTGTCTTTAAAGGTTATCGGGTTTACCTGCTGCCAAAATCCTCATTGAATCTGCATGACACCTTTGTCAGCTTAGACAACAAGAGGCCGGCGACGGTCTTGCACAACGACGAACTGAGGGAGGCCGGAATCGGAGACCTTCTAGTGGAACTGGGACTGGTCAGCGAAGAAAGAAAAAGTCAGATAGAGTCAAGGTATTTCTATGAGGATTGAAGCCTCGCCGGGTTGCCCGGCGAGGCCCTTATGATGGCCGGATTTCATCATCTCGGGCTGATTCAAAGGAATTCCGTGCAGTTTGCATGACCCGAGGTTCCGGCTTTCGATGCGACGAGTCGGATCAGTCAGTCGCTTGCGCGAATAGCATTCAGCGCCAATGTAATCGGCCGTTCCTCCTCGCTACTGCCTTCGAATCGAATCGGACCGGGGCGTCTGAAATGGTCGTCTCCCGGGGTTGCCGCCAACCATTTTTCCCGTTGAGCCTTTACCACCTGAAAGGCAATCGAATCTACATCAACAACGCTCTTTTCAATCACCAGAGCCAGTTTTCCCTTGCGTTCTTCAAGGTGCATCAAGGGGGCAATCGGAATCCCGATCGGTTCCCATTGGGAGAAATCCAATTCCAGGTTTTTAATGGCCGCCATTTGACCGGTGGAACCGGCGGCGATCAGGCTGAAGACAGTCAGTCCGAGATTGTAAGTGTAGATGCAGTCAAATCGTGTGGGGTCGTTGCCCCTGCCGTCATAGCCGTAGAAATGAATCTGGGTTTTGAAATTCGGCATGGCCTTTTTAAAAATTTTTTCAATCCCGGCCGGAAACTTTTCACCTTTCTTTATGCAGCCGCCATTGGTCAGCACCTGCCCGAGGGTCTTTTTTGAAATGATCGCAGGTCGCATCATCAAAATACCCTCGGTATCATAATTTCCAAACAGGCAGTGGCCATAAGAATCCGGATCCAGACCGGCGACTTGCATGGTTTTGCGATAATAGTCTTTTTGAATGCCGACCTTGTAAACCCCCTCTTCCTTGAGAATATCTAGATAATCCTGGACCAGACCCATGAGGACTTTCTCGGTTTGGACCTGGGAAAAGGGAAAGTTGCCGTGGCTGTCCCTTTCCATCAAGAGCCCTTCTTGAAAGAAGGCCGGAATGTTGTTGAAAAGATCGTCGTCACGGGTTCGCCACAGCCTGAAGGAGGTATCTTCGCGCGAACGTTGGGCCAAACGGCGCAGATATTCAAGCTTGTCCTCCAGACGGGGAAAAGATCCGTGAAAATCCATATCATGGGTCTGATTGTAATCCGCGATGATGGTATTCAGTTTGAGAATAAAGACCTGGATTTCATTGATGAATTCGAGCACCCCCTCCGGAATGACGATAATACCGTAATTTTTACCGGCGGCCGCCCGTCTGACGATGCCCTCACAAATCACCCGCGACAGATGCCGCAAGGTCATCCCGAAGGCGTGATAATCGGTGCGGCCCTCTTTTTGCGCTTTTGCGAGCCGCTCCTTGTCCGTGTAATCTGTAAGATCCTCGCCGATCAGCGTCATATTGGCATGGGTCTGCAAGGCAACCTCCAGGGCCAGATGACTGGCGACACGCCCCATGACCTTGCAGATATGCCAGTATTTTATATCGGAGCTGCTGTCTGTGGACAGGTTGCTGATGGAGCCGGCAAAGGCTCGCGCGGCCGTATGGAACCCGAATGACATGGCACACAGAACATTGTTGTCGGCGTCTCTGACCTGGATGTCTCCGTCAATGGTCTTGGGAACGCCGATAACCTGCACACCGTCTTCAAGCAGTTCCTGAGCCAGAAAAGCCGCATTGGTGTTGGAATCGTCTCCGCCGACAACCACCAGAGCATCGAGCTGCAGCCGTCGGCAGGTTTCCCTGGACATGGCCATTTTCTCCGGCGTGTCGATTTTCGTCCGGCCCGTCTTGATCATGGTGAAACCACCCAGATTGCGGTAGGCGTCGACCAACTCATCGGTAAGGGCGATGACCTCGTTCTCAATGATCCCGTCCGGGCCTACCAGAAACCCGTAAACGGTGGTCCCCGGGTTGGCTTTTTTGGCGGCATCATACAGGCCGGCAATCACGTTGTGTCCACCGGGCGCAGGTCCGCCCGAAAAAACAATCCCGATATTGCGTTTTTTGCCATACCGGCGGGCGCTGTCGCCCGCGAGAGAATCCCGCCCTTCGATCGACTGGACCTTGTTGCCGATGATATTCGGCAGTTGTTTTTCGGCCTCTTTATCCAACTCGAAACGGTAGGCATTTGTATCCACCAGCACGGTGTACGGCTTTGAAAACACGCGGCACTGCGCAGGTCTGTATTTTCTTCTTGCGCGCAATTCCGGGCTGACGTCGTCAACGGCCTTCCTGACCCGGGGATGGTTTAAAATTTCTTCCAAGTTGCTTGGCTTATGCCCTGACATGATCACCTCCGAATTTAACTATTTGAGCGGTCGGGGAGTTTCTCCGCTATTGTATATGCTATCATATTATCGCTCGGCGCCAACAGACGCGGTGTCCGGTCGGCCAAAGCAGGGATTGAAAAACTCCCGATCCCTCAACAGTTGAATATTATGATTTCTCGATTCATACATACCATATAACGATGAACTTTAAAACGGACCTCGTCCGGTTCGAACTATAATATTATTTCACTGCCATAAAACGTTGAGCGCTTTTAGGTTCGAACCACCGGGACCGGCGTTCGGCCGCTGTCGACGGCTGCCCCCGCAAGGTTCTAAAAGAACTCTTTACATTAATTCTTTTATGATATACAAGAGAAAAACAAATTGGGATTCAAATGCTAAATATGCTTTATCAACTAAAAAGAAGGAGGTAGAAAATGAAAAAAGGATTATTGATCGGATTAACAGTACTTACGGTGGCCGGATTTCTTTTTGCAGCCTCGGCATTTGGCGCGGATATCGAACTGGCCAAGAAATCTCATGTGGAACAGATTCTAGCCAGGGGCGAGCTTCGCGTCGGCTTTGAATCCGGCTATGTCCCCTTTGAAATGACCGACAAAAAAGGCAACTTCATCGGATTCGACATGGATTTCGGCCGCAGGCTGGCAAAATCCATGGGCGTCAAGTTCGTACCGGTCAACACGGCCTGGGACGGCATTATTCCGGCCTTGATGACCAACAAATTCGATATTATTATGGGTGGGATGACCATCACCCAGGAGAGAAATCTAAAGATTAACTTTGCCGAACCTTACATCGTTGTCGGCCAGACCATCCTGTTGAACAAAAAGCTGGAAGGCAAGGTAACCTCTTACAAAGATCTCAACAACCCCAAATACATCGTAACCTCCCGCATGGGCACCACCGGAGAGCAGGCCATTAAAAAATATATCCCCAAAGCCACCTACAAAGGCTTTGAAGCCGAGGCCGAAGCCGGCCTCGAGGTCATTAACGGCAAGGCCGATGCACTGGTGTACGACCTGCCTTTCTGCGGATTTCTTTACGGCAGCCAGGGCAAGGGCAAAACCGTGTTCCTGAGTGAACCGTTCACTTATGAGCCGCTGGCCTGGGCCATCAATAAAGGGGATCCCGATTTTCTGAATTACCTCAACAATTTCCTGCGACAGTCCAAAGGCGACGGCTTCTACGACAAGGTCTACCAGAAATGGATCATCGGGTCCAGCTGGAAAAAAGAACTGGAATAGGGCCTGAATCGGAAATCATCCGGTTTTGATGATAACAGGCCGGCCATCCCCTGGGGAATTCGGCCGGCCTTTTTTTATTTTGTTGATATGACTGTGCGGCAACAGATATCCCGCCAAATCGAACGCGCACCTAAAACTCCAAGCAAAGCGATGACAGGCTATGAGCAAAAATGAAAATCAAAGGGTCTCGGACCTGCCGCCCAACTACAACCTGTGGGTCGGCGTTTTCTGCGTTTTCGTTGTAATCGCAGCCGGGCTGTTTTACTATGCCACCCAGAGGATCGAATATGTCTGGCGCTGGAGCCGGGTGCCGATCTATTTTGCCTATGAGGACACCATTGAGATCGCCTCCGAAATCGAAGGCGATGTGGAGTCGATCGTCAGCAAGGGTGACGAAGCCGTCATTACGGTAAAAGGTATCGGAGAGTCAGCTTCCTACACGGTGCCGGCCGCAGGCATCGGGGTGGTCGAGGGTGAGATTATTTCGATCGGAGATCCCCTGGGCCAATACAGCGAATGGAAGCCGGGACTGCTGGTCATCGGTTTGTGGCTCACTCTCAAACTCAGTATCATCGCAACGATTGCCGGTATCATTATCGGCGTTATTGGCGGGATTGCGCGCCTGTCGGCCAATCCGGCCCTGAAATGGACCACCATGGTCTACGTTGAGATCATCCGGGGATCGCCCCTGATGGTTCAAATCCTGATCTGGTACTTTGTGTTCGGGACGGTGATCAACGACCTGCTGGCCGCCAACGGCCTGGCGAGGCTGCCGGCTTTCTGGTACGGGGTGGCCTCTTTGGCCTGCTTTGCGGGCGCCTATGTCACCGAAATCGTCCGGGCCGGTATCCAGTCCATCCACCGCGGACAAACCGAAGCGGCCCGCTCGCTGGGTATGAGCTGTGCCCAATCGATGCGCTATATCATCCTGCCGCAAGCCCTGCGCAGGATATTGCCGCCCCTGGCCGGCCAGTTCATCAGCCTCATAAAAGACTCTTCCCTGCTGGGAATCATCGCGATCCGCGAGTTGACCAAGGCGGCTCGCGAAATCGTTAGTGCTTCGCTGCAGCCTTTCGAAGTTTATATTCTAGCGGCGATCCTGTACCTCGTATTGACATTCACCCTCTCAATGGCGGTCCAAAAACTCGAGAAAAGGATGGCAGTATCGTGATTGATGTGCAAAGCATAAATAAAACATTTCGCATTCCCCACGACGTCAAGGCGCTGGTGGAGGTTTCGACCAAAATCGCTGCCGGCGAAGTCGTCGTTGTTTGCGGGCCTTCCGGATCCGGCAAGAGCACCTTTCTGAGATGCTTGAACCGTCTGGAAAAAGCCGACAGCGGCCATATTTATATCGACGGCATCGATGTGCTGGGCCAGAAAACCAATATCAACGAGCTGCGCGCGGAAGTCGGCATGGTCTTTCAGTCCTTCAACCTGTTTCCCCACAAGACCGTTTTTGAAAATGTCGCCCTGGCCCAGCGGGTTGTCCGCAAACGCTCCAGGGCCGATTCGGAAAAAAAAGCCAATGCCCTGCTGGAAAAGGTCGGAATACGAGACAAATCAGAGGCCTATCCGGACAATCTATCGGGCGGCCAACAGCAGCGGGTGGCCATCGCCAGGGCCCTTGCCATGGATCCCAAGGTGATGCTGTTTGATGAGCCGACATCGGCGTTGGACCCGGAAATGATCGGGGAAGTCCTGGACGTTATGAAGACACTGGCCAAAGAAGGCATGACCATGGTCGTGGTGACCCATGAGATGGGATTCGCCCGGGAGGTGGCCGATCGGATCATTTTCATGGATGAAGGTGCCATTGTCGAAGTGGGAACACCCGAGCATTTTTTCACCAACCCCACCCATGAAAGGACCAAGCTGTTTTTGAGCCAGATACTTTAGCGCAAAGCGCATGGCGCCAAGCGCATAGCGTTGCCGGTTGCCCGGACAAAGCCCTAAAAAGGCTGCATCCGAACCCAAAACATGCCAGACTGCAGCACCAAGCGGAGCCAAGGCGCCCATATCAGCGCGGTTGGCCCTATGCCCCGAACGCTCTGACAATACCCCACATCTTGTACCCTGCGTATTATTTGATACCGCTTGTTGTGCTTTTCTCTTTACAAGAAATTCGCTTCCTGGTATTATTCTCAAGTTAATGTCCAACCGGAAATAGTGGCTTCTGGTTCAGGGCAAGGCCTGAGCGTTTTTTGCTGCCACCGGCCTAGGTGAACTATTCCAAGGAGGGCAAAAAAGCGAAAACGCCGCCTTGGGCCGGAAGATGCGGTTTCCGGATGGACATTAATTAATATCTGCACTGTTACGATTCTATTCGCCTGACATTTCAAATCCGATTACTCGCGGATGATATCGCCAAAGCCTCGAACTTTTCCATTCGGCAGGGAGAATATCAGTACTTCAGCGGTCAGGGGAATCGATCGTATCCTGCGAGATTTCTTAGAGGAGCATCACGGTAGATGAAACTGAAAAAACTGGAAATAACCGGTTTTAAATCTTTTTATGAGAAAGCCACCATCGAGTTTCCCCCGGGAATATCCGCGGTCGTCGGGCCCAACGGCTGCGGCAAAAGCAACATACTCGATGCCCTGCGGTGGGTAATGGGAGAACAGAGCCTGAAGCAGTTGAGGGGCAAATCCAAAGAAGATATCATTTTCTCCGGCACCAATGGCAAATCACCGCTGAACATGGCCGAAGTGTCGCTGACCCTTACCAACGATAACGGCAATGCCCCGGAAGAGCTCCGGGATTTCACCGAGATCAACCTCACCCGCCGGCTGTATCGCTCCGGAGAAACCGGCTACTTTCTCAACCGCCAACCCTGTCGGTTGAAAGACATTCACAACATTTTTCTGGGCAGCGGATTGAGCTCCAAATCCTATGCCGTGATCCAGCAGGGCAACATCGGGGCGATCACCGAGGCGACCCCCGAAGAACGCCGCTACTTCATCGAGGAGGCGGCCGGAACCACGCGGTATAAGAGCCGTAAAACCGAGGCGCTGCGCAAAATTGGCATCACCCATCAGAATCTACTGCGGGTCAACGACATTCTCGCGGAAATAAAGCGCCAGATGGCCAGTTTGAAGCGTCAAGCCCGTAAAGCCGAATTATACAATAATTTTCAAAAGCGCATCAAAATCCTGGATGTACATCTGGGAAATTACTATTTCGAAGATCTCAGCAACCAGATCGAACAGACCGGCTCCCTGATTCGGGAGCTCAAGGATGCTGATATCGGGCATTCTTCGGAATTGAAGCGGCTCGATGCGGCCGTCGAAGAGATAAAGCTCAAACGCTGGCAGAAAAATCAGGAAATTTCCGAACGCAAGGCCGAAAAGTATGAAAGCCAGCGCACGGCCGACCGGGCTGAAAACGACCTCGCACATCTGCGAACCGATATCGAGCGGCTGGCCCGGGAAACCGATGAGCTGATTAAATCCCGGGAAGATCTCGTTCAAAAGAATCAGGATATGGTCTCGGAGATCGCCGAGGTCGAAAAGGAAAACCTCGCTCTCAAATCTGAAATAGAGGGAATTAAAGAAACTGTCGTCGACAAAAGAAAACACAGTGATGAAATCAACGCAAAACTCGCCAATCTCAACCAGGCCCTCGAGGCGGACAAAACCCGTTTGATGAATTTGATTACCCGGGAGGCCCAGTACAAGAACATCTATCAAAATGCAGCCAGCAACAAGGAAAGCCTTCAGAGACGCCTCAAGCGCGCCGATGAAGAGGAAGTATTGGCCCAAAACCAAATCAAGGACCTGATGGCCAAGGAGTCCAGCTCCCGGCAGCAGCTAGAAGGTTTGAAGGCGCAAATCGAGGAGCTGACCGCCCGGGTCGGCGACACCCGCACCAGTCTTGATCAACAATCCTGCAACCTGGCCCGACAGGTCAAACTGGCCCAAACATTGGAATTGGAGCGCAACACCGCCAAATCCAAATACAACACCCTCAAAAAAATGGAGGACAACTACGAGTGGTACCGTGACGGTGTCAAGGCCATCATGCGGATGCCGGCCCAAAACCCTGCAGAACAGGATGCGGCGTCGGCCGAAGTCGATCGGGGGCTGGCTCAAAATGTGATGGCGCTGATGGCCGATATCATTGAAGCTGATCCCGACTACGAAACGGCGATAGAGGCGGTTTTAGGAGAATCCCTGCAATATATTATGGTCCGGGACCAGGAGACCGGATTGCAGGCCATTGATTATCTGCAGCATCACAATGCCGGACGCAGCGGCTTTATCCCGGTTTCATCGGTCAAACCAGTGGCAGGCGGTGGTTCCGGCCCATCGCCCTCAGCCGGCTTGCTGCTAAACCATATCAACATCAAGGCAGGCTTTGAAGAAATCGCCCAGGCGATTCTTGGAGATGTCGTCCTGGTGCCGACAATCGATGAAGCCCTCGAACTGTTTAACAAAAACGGAACCCTGCAGCGGATCGTTACCAAGAACGGTGATGTGATTTCCCATCAGGGAATTATGGTGGGCGGCAGCAAAGACAAGCTGAGCGGGATTCTGGCCAAGAAAAATGAGATCAAGGAGTTAAAGCGCCAGGACGCCTCAATCACCCAGGAATTGGAAAAAGCCCGCATTGAGCAGCACAATATGGAATCCGTTGTGCAAGGTTTGGAAACCAGTCTGCAGAAGCTGATTGAACAGAAAAACCGCACCGCCGAGGATGAAATCGAAGCCGAAAAGGCGCTTTACAAAGCTGAAGAGGATCTCAAAAACGCTCGTCGTCACCTGGAAATTGTCCAGTTGGAACAAGAGCAGCTCCTGGGGGAAGCCAGTGACATTGATGATGAAATGTCCAAATACAATTCGGCCTTGTCAACGGTTGCGGGAGAGATAAACGCGGCCCAGAAGACTGTGGCCCAAACTTCCGAGGAAATAGACGCGGTCTCCGGTCAGCTGGAGGAATTTAATCAATCGGTGGTCGATCTCAACTTAAAGCTGACAACCCTGCAGGCCCGAATGGAAAACAGCAGCAGCACGTTAAAACGGCTGAAGGAATTTTACGCTGACGGCCAGACCAGACTCGATCATCTGTCCCGGGACATTGTCCTGAAGCAGCAAAAGCAGGAAGCGTCCAAACAAGCGGCCGCTGGCAACGAAGAAAAACTCGCCCAAATGTACGGCATCATCGAACGCCTGGACGAGGCCATCGACCTCAGTCAAGCCGACTACCAGCAAATCGATGCCCGGCTCCAGCAGAACGACTCTGAAATCAGCAATCTAAAAAGCAAACAGGAAAAGACGCTGGAAAAGTTCCGCATGCTGGAACTCGAGCAGTCACAGCTTCACCTTAAACGCGACAATATCGCCCTTCGCCTGGAAGAAAAGTATCAGAGCTCTTTTGAAGAACTGAAAAACCGTCACCACGAAAATGAAGCCGTCCACGCGGTCACGGCTGACACAACGATCGAGGACATGGAGGCCGATCTGATCCGCAGCAAAGAAAAGATCGCCAAAATCGTCGATGTCAATCTCGGGGCCATCAAGGAATACGAGCAGTTGAAGGATCGGTTTGATTTTCTTGAAACTCAGCGCGACGATCTCCTTAAAGCCATCGATGACCTGCAAAAGGTGGTCAGAAAAATCAACACCATCACCCAGAAGAAATTCACGCAGACGTTCGCTCAAATCAACGAAAAGCTCAAAGATGTTTTCCCCCGCCTGTTTGATGGCGGCGAAGCCAGACTTGTTCTCACCGAGCCGGACCAGCCCCTGGAGTCGGGGGTGGAGCTGATGATTCATCCGCCCGGCAAAAAGTTGACCCGACTGAGTCTGCTTTCCGGCGGCGAAAAGGCCTTGTCGGCCATTGCGTTTATTTTCTCCATTTTTCTGATCAAGCCGGCTTCCTTTTGCCTGCTTGACGAGATTGATGCCCCTTTGGATGACGCTAACGTTTTCCGTTTCAACGATCTGCTGCAGATCATCGGCGAAAATTCCCAGATTGTCGTCATCACTCACAACAAACGCACCATGGAGTTTGCCGACATGCTTTTCGGCATCACGATGGAGCAAAAGGGCATCTCTAAAGTGGTATCGGTGAACTTCCTTAAGCCGGGGGCAAGCCGGTCGAATGCGGAAGTTGGAATGAGGGAGGCGCAATCCGAATCGCCGGCCATATCCTAATCCGGATAAACCGGAACCAAACAGCAAAAAATCTATCACGCAAGCACGAAGTAACGAGAACACGAAAAGAGACGACCTAAATTGCGTGCTTTCTCCGCCGCAGGCGGATGTTTTCGTGATCAAAAAAAGTTGTGCCATAAATTTTCATGCCTAATGCGCACAACGAAGCATGAAACAAAAGTATCTATTGAAATGTCATAGCTATCCTCTACATCATATACGGCATGAAAATTTAAGAAATAACTATAAGGATTCCCATAGCGTTGAGCTGGTTTAAACGAAACAAATCCAAGCAAAAAAAATCAGAGTCCCGGGCAGGTGCCGCCCAGCCGCCGCCGGAAGAGGCCAATGCTGCGGCGCCGTTAGATAGCGGGCAGATCCCTGCAGAAGACGCCGGCGTTTCGCATCTCTCCGGGGATGAATCCCTAGAAACCGGCACGCAACAGCCGGCCGTCGCCCATTCGTCCCCAACACCGGACGTGGATGCCGAAGCAGATCCCGGCCAGAAGCGGCATAAAACCGGATACTTCAAACGCTTGCGCGAGCGCCTTTCCAAAACGCGCAATTCCCTGTCGAACGGTTTTGACCGGGCCTTTGCAGGCAAAAAAAAGATCGATGATGACGTCCTGGAGGAATTGGAAGAGCTTTTGATCACATCGGACATCGGGGTTCAGACCACCATGGATCTCATAGAGCGGCTTTCGCGCGCTAAAGTCAACGAAACCAGCGAAGTCAAATTGCTCCTGAAGGAAGAAATTCTCGCAATACTAGACAGTCAAACTCCGGCAGCGTTAACGCAGCAAACTCAAGGAACGCCCCACGTCGTCCTGGTGGTCGGAGTCAATGGGGTCGGGAAAACCACCACTATAGGGAAAATTGCGTCCGCCGCCAAAGCGTCCGGTAAAAAAGTTTTGATTGCGGCCGCAGACACCTTTCGCGCCGCTGCCATCGAACAGCTGGCAATATGGGCCGAAAGGGCGGATGCAGACTTTGTCAAGCACCGGGCCAACGCAGACCCGGCAGCCGTGGCTTTTGATGCCGTGGCCGCCGCAACCGCTCGCGGCTGCGATCTGGTACTGATCGATACGGCCGGCCGCCTGCATACCAAAACCAACCTGATGGAAGAACTGAAAAAGATCAAGCGCAGCGTGTCGAAACAACTCGAGGGCGCCCCCCATGAGATATTGCTGGTCCTGGATGCCACCACTGGCCAAAACGCCCTATCCCAGGCGCAGCTGTTCGATCAGGCCCTGGACCTTACCGGTTTGGCGCTGACAAAACTCGATGGTACTGCCAAAGGCGGAATCGTTATCAGCATTTGCAGTTCGCTGAAAGTTCCTCTGAAATATATCGGCGTCGGTGAGCAAATTGAAGACCTCAGGCTGTTCGACGCCAAACAATTTACTGAGGCCCTTTTTTAGGCAATTAAACGCAGGACGGTTAATAAACAGATGCAGGGATGGAGCGTTTTCCAATTCCTGCTATTTGCGGCCGGGGTATGCGGCCGGGCCGGCCGTAAAGGACGCTGGCAAAAGGGTTGGATGTCGGCCGCGGCTTCACGACCACCTGGTATAGTCAATCTCGAAACCCTCGAACTCGCCGCTGTAATCTTCCCAACTGACATTTACATCGGTCACCACCGCATTGGGAGGGCCTTGCCGGCACCATTCGACAATGGCATCAACCCGATCACGCCCCCCCTCAAAGACTGCTTCGACGGTTCCATCCAGCTGGTTCTTGACCCAGCCGGAAACACCAATGTCACCTGCAGCGCGTTTGGTCTCCATCCTGAAAAATACGCCCTGCACCCGACCGCTGATGATCACGCGGGCCCTTGCTTTGTTTTGCATATTACACCTCCTGTGCTTGGCACGGCCTAGCGCATGGTGCATAGCGCATGGCGCATGGCGCAACGGCTTATAGGACACCGTTCGGATATTCAGAGATGGAAATACTATTATAGGGTCCAAGAAATTCCGGGCTGCACCTTGAAAGATAAATGCTCGCCTACACTAATCCCGCATGAGACCTATGCGCCATACCCTCTGCGCTAGGCCCCCTGCCATCTGCCCTATGCGCTATGCGCTCTGCCCTATGCTCCACTACCCGGGCGCTCGGCCGGTTCTAGCTTATATCGCCTAACATCTCCAACAATCCTGCTTCGTCGATCACCTCCACCCCCAGATCCTTTGCCCGCTGAAGCTTGGATCCCGCCGCTTGGCCGGCAACCACGTAATCCGTGTTTCGGCTGACCGATCCGCTGACCTTGCCGCCCGCTGCCGTGATCAGTTCTTTGGCCTGGCGTCTGGTCATACCCCCGAGGGTTCCGGTCAGGACAAAGGTCCTATCCGCATATTTGCCGGCCCTCTTCCGGTTGGAGGCGTCAAAAACAATTTGCACACCGCTGTCGAGAATGGACCGGATGACGTGCAGGTTGTTTTCCTGTTTAAAGAAGGTGGCAATGCTCTCGGCGACAACAGGACCGACGCCCTCGATTGCGGTCAGGTCCTGGAGCGAACAACTCGTCAGATCCTCTAAACTGCCAAAGTTGTTGGCCAGCAACACGCCGACATGCTCGCCGGCGTGCCGGATTCCGAGTGCAAACAGAAATCTGGCGAAACCGATCCGCTTGCTGGCCTCAATGGCGTCAATCAGATTTCGAGCCGATTTTTGCCCCATCCTGTCCAGACCTGAAAGGGTGGCTTCATCCAGCTTGAAGATATCGGCGGGCGACGCCAGCAGCTTCCGTTCAACGAGCTGCTCGACGAGTTTGTCCCCCATCCCCTCGATGTCAAAGGCGCCTTTGGAGGCAAAATGTTTGATGCGCTCCTTGACCTGGGCCGGACAGCTGGCGTTGATGCAGCGGGTGGCCGCCTCCCCTTGCGGACGCACAGCGGCGGTGCCGCACACCGGACAGCTGGCGGGCATTGCGAACTTTTTTTCCCCACCGGTGCGCTTGGACAAGATGACCTTGACAACCTCGGGGATAACATCGCCGGCGCGTTGAATCAGCACCGTGTCACCGATACGGACATCTTTTTTTTCAATCTCGTCCTGGTTGTGCAGGGTGGCGCGGCTCACCGTTACCCCGGCCACATTGACAGGCTTCAGGTGGGCCACCGGTGTCAGCGCCCCGGTGCGCCCCACTTGGATTTCGATGTTTTCGAGCAGCGTGGTTTCCTGAATGGCTTCAAATTTATAAGCAATGGCCCACCGTGGGCTCCGGGTGGTTGCCCCCAGACGCTGTTGCAGCGACAGTTCGTCGACCTTGACGACCATACCGTCGATGTCATAGGCAAGTCGGTGGCGTTGTTCGCTGAGTTCGCGATAATACTTCAAGACTGCGTTGATTGAGATCCGGGGTCGGATGAGCGGGTTAACCCGGAATCCCCATCGCTGCAGGGTCTGTAGGAGTTGCCAGTGGGAGTCGAAGGTATAATCCGCCACCACCCCGACACCGTAAAAGAAGATCTCCAGGGGCCGTGCAGCCGTGATCTTTGAGTCCAATTGCCGCAGTGAGCCGGCCGCCGCATTTCTCGGGTTGGCGAAAGGCGCCAGGCCCCGGTCCGTCCTTTCCAGGTTCCACTTCTTAAAAGCGTCGACTCCGATAAATACTTCACCCCGTACTTCCAAGCGTGAAGGAATGGCAGAGTCGCGGTCCCTTTGCATCACAAGCGGGACGGCCCCGATGGTCTTGACATTGGCGGTAATGACTTCTCCGGTCATACCGTCGCCCCGGGTCGAGGCCGTCATCAGACGGCCGTCCTCGTAGACGAGCTCCACCGCAACGCCATCCATCTTCGGCTCGGCCGTGTAAATTATTCCGGACTGCCGCTCGAGGTGGCGTTTAACCCGCTGATCAAAGTCCAGGATATCATCATCGGTGAAACCGTTGTCGAGACTTAACATGGGGATGGTGTGCGCAATCGAATCGAACTTCGCCAACGGCGGCGCCCCAACCCGGGCGCTGGGTGAGTCAGGGCTGACCAATTCCGGATGGGCCTCCTCCAGGCCGATCAGCCCCTGCATCAGGCGGTCATACTGTGCATCGGAAACCTCAGGGTCATCCAGGACATAATAGCGATAATTATGATGGTGGAGTGCTTTTCTGAGTTCCCGGACTCTTTCAATTATTTCAGGTTCAACATTTGCTGGCATGATTCCCTTACCACTTTGCAGACGGTCCGGCGGCCCGCGGACAAGCGCTGGTCCCTAAAGCCGGGACGCCACTTCAAGGAGGATAATTCATCTGATACCACAAGCAGGGCGCCCAATGCCACCTGCCGAAATCGAGCCACTGAAAAAAGCGCTGAAATTTCCATTTCCACAGCCAGCACGCCTTGCTTTTGATATTCGGCCACCTTCTCCCGGGTTTCCCGATAGACGGCATCCGTAGTCCAGATTTTGCCGGTATAAAACCCAATCCCGCTGTCAGCCAACACCTGCCCGATCAGGTCAACCGTCGCCTGGGCAGGCTGCGTCTGCCCGTCCGGTGGCAAAGCATAGTTCCTGGAGGTGCCCTCATCAGCCAGGGCGGCGGTCGGCAGGATAATATCCCCGATTTCTACCTGTTTGGAAACGGCACCGCACCAGCCTAAGAATAGAATCCGGCGGGCACCCCAGGCAATCAGGGTTTCCAGGACCATGACGGCATAGGGCGCGCCGATGCCCGGTCCGGCCAGACAAATGCCGGCGAAAGGCGGCTGCAGCGTATATAGCCGGCTGGTGAACAGGCGCCGATAGTCTTCTCTATTGAATTTGAAAAGGTCGCCCAGCAGAAAGAGATCCGCCTCTGTCGCGGCTATCACGGCAACAGGGCCGATATCCGGAGCGTTCTTGGATTTAACCGGATTAACAATGGCATCGTAGGATGTCAAAATATTGTCTACACTCTTAGATTAAATTCGCAGTCGCCCGCCTAGGGTGAGCTGTATCAAGATGGCGCACGGCTCAAGGCGCAGGCCACACGGTGGTACCGTGGGCGAAAATCCTTGTGCCTTGAGCCATTTGCTTTGAGCCACATGGTAAACCTGCCTGGCGGTCTATAAAGCGTATGACTCAGTTTTAGCATGGTAAATCGGGTGCAAAGTTAATTACTCCGGTTTCGCCAATTTGACCATCTCATCCTTGACTTCATCGATCAGATCATAAAGCCACATAACATCTTCTATCGTCAAACGCCCGGCCTTGACGGGCGCCCTATCGGTGCCGTCTCTTTTAAGGAGAATGCGCGGTCCGATCTGGACTTTGGGTTCCCCATTTCCGTATTGGTTAATCGAAACAACCAGTCCCGTTTCTTCACATTTCCACTTTTTCAGCGTCTTGTCCATTTCAGGGTCGTAGGGCATTGCTTGCTCTCCTCAATCAACAATGATGGTTGATATCTAGGTTGAAATTTCTCCGGGATTTATGAAAAACGCAATTCGGCCGTCTCTCCGCCTCCGTGCAGGCCGGGACATATTCCAAAAAGCGCTATATCGCGGTTGTCAAAAAAAAGTTGTGTTGTCCAGACGCATCCGGACGTTTTTTTCTACAACCGCTTATACCACCCTTAAAGTATTTGGGAACATTTTTTTGAAAAGCGGTATAAAACTAATAAGTCAAAAGCCTGCTGTCAATCGGTCATTTCTGTTAGCGCCGTTCGGTCTTTGCCTGTCAACCGCCTGCCGGATGGCCGCGACAAATTTATGGTCGGTTCCGCAGCAGCCGCCGAGAAATCCGGCACCGGTACGAACAAGCTCCGGTATAAACTGCGCGAATTCGTCGGCGGTGGTTCGAAAAACCGTCCGGTCATCAACAATTTCCGGCAAGCCGGCGTTGGGTTTGATCCAGATGGGCAGGTCCGTGGCCTGTCGAAGGCGGTCGCAGATAGGCAAAAACGCCTCGATGCCCTGGCCGCAATTGGCACCGAAACCATCGATCCCGGCACCGCTCAATGCCGCTACGACCTCTTCCGGAGAATTTCCCATCATGGTCCGATCCTTGTGCTCTCCGGCATCATAGACCATGCTGACAATCACCGGCAGCCCGGTTTGCTTGGCCGCAGCTGCAGCAATGCCGGCTTCGGCCACATCGATCATGGTTTCGATGATGATGCCATCGGCCCCTGCACCGGCCTGGGCTGCGGCCTGCTCCTCGAAGACGTCCTGCAGCTCCGCCTCGGTCGTCTCGTGGGTTACCAGCATCATTCCGGTGGGGCCGATGGAAGCAAAAACATGGGCGCCGTCACCGGCCGCCTCCTTTGAGATTTCGATCCCGGCCGTGTTGATAGCAACCGCCTTGTGGTCGAGACCGAATTTTTTGAGGGCCAGACGATTGCCGCCGAAGGTGTTGGTCAATATAATCTGGCTGCCCGCGTCCACATACTGCCGGGCAACTTCCAGTACGCGTTCCGGATGCGTTAAATTCCAGGCGTCGGGGCACTCCCCGCGCGCGAGTCCGCGCTTTTGCATTTGGGTTCCCCAGGAGCCGTCGGTGACCACCGGGCCGGACTTGATTAATGCCTCTATCAGTGCATGCATCGTTGTCTCCTTAAGGTTTCTAAGTTCAGGAAGTCTGAGAAAAGCGAACCGCAGAACCGCAGAATGTCGAATATTGAATATCGAAGGATGGAATCGCTGCGCTCTATCGCTCTTTATAGAATAGACAGGATACATTCCTTCAGCATTCGACATTCGTGATTCGACATTCGAAATTCTCTTTTTAATCCTTGACGATGACCGCTGGAAAAAATCTCATTTGCGATCATGGTGGTTGCTTTGGATAAATTGTTTCACTATCTCCATTCCCATGGTGGCCACCCCGAGGTGCAACGGGTCGTGCAGCAGCCGATCGGACACTTTTTCCAGGGCGCTGCGGCTCAAGCCCAGGGGCATGCCCGGTGCGGCGACCAACGTCTGGGGCGATATATGCGCAGCCTGAATAATCCCCGCCGCGCTGGTGGCGTCAACAATCAGCTCGTGTGTGTTCAGGGCCCGGTCGATATCGTCCGCGCTTATAAGACGCTCTGCATCAGCGCCCGCCAGGGTTTCTTTGAACTCCCGGCAAGACCGGGAGTCGATGTCAAAAGTAGACACTTTAGCACCGTGGTTCAGCAGGGTTAAAGCGGCGCTGCGTCCGACCGGACCGCAGCCGAGTACCAGAGCCGATCGGCCGGTCACCCCTCCGGCCATCAGATCCAGACCGGCCGCGAATCCCCGCCCGGTGGCATCGGCATTGTGAACACACCGTCGGCCGGCGGTGTTGATCGCCACGAAGTCATGGTCATCGGATAGAAAAACCGCATCGGCTCCGGACGTATACGCTTCGGTTAATCCGGAAATATCCGCCCTTGTTGTGACAAAGGTATCGAACCCAAGGTGTTTTAATATTGCAGCAGTGGCCTCGCTAAATCCTCCTATCAGACCCTGTCCCCAGCGAATCGGCACTACGCCGGTCCGGGTTCCGGCAATAATCCCGCGGACATCTTCTGCCTTCAGCCCCACGGCGTGGCAAGCCAACCGGCGCAGGTCGCAGCCCGTTCTTTGCCGTAATTCCTCGTCGTAGGCTTCTAATCGATAGGCGATGTCTGATATGTCATCCGGCTGCAAACGAGTCACATTATTTATCTCCGTCAAGGCAATAAAAGACCCTGTCCTAAGCGATTTAGGGCAAAAAGTATCATAAAGCACTAAAATTCCAAATGCCAAGCACCAGAAACATTGGAATACAAATAAATCTCAAATTCCAATTTTCAATGACCAAAACAATCACCGCACCCGGACTGTAAATGCGCACCATACGATGTCCGCCGGTGATGATGCTGCCTGGCCCGAAGCATGGCGATACAGGTGTTTGGAATTTTGAATTTGGGTCATTGAATATTATTTGAGATTTGGTTATTGGTGCTTGGGATTTTTATTATAGGTGATTATCTTTCTGCTCAGTCAACAATGTATTCTTGCTCACTGGACCCGATATTTTCAGAGGTGACATGAAGTTGTGGATCGACAACTGTTCTGATCCCCAACTGCCGGACCATTTCCGCGATGCCGCGTTTACGATTTTCCATGGCCCGGCGCCTGTCCGGCCCGGAGTAGATCAGGGTTGCCACCCACTGTTTTCTACCGCTGCCGAAGTCGGTAATGGCTTCGTCGGCCCCGAAAAAATCTTGCTGTAAACTCAGCGGCCCGCCTGCGGCCATGGCACGCTCGCCGCTGATCTGCAGGACATCCCGGCTGGCGTGGACGTGTTCGTAGACCGCAGCGCGCAAGACTTCCCCGGCTGCATGACCGCCGTTCTGCGCTTTGATATACAAACAACCCAGGAGCTCGACCATATTTTGATCCGTCGACCAGTATACCGCCGTCGGCGTCTGGCTGGGCAGCCGTGCGTCTATCTCCAGGACTTTAAACTCACCCCGGGAAAAAATGACTTCCACATCCATGACGCCTTTGAGCGCCAAAGCCTCGGCAATGCTCAACGATAATCTCTCAAACTCTGCTGTCAAGTTCCGGGACAACATCGACGGTGCGATGACCCGCTTGCAATCCAATTGCCGGTCGACATAAAGATCAGTCACCTGCAAGGCACGATAGCTGCCCGGCCGCCCGATCACTTCCAGCGAGTGCTGGCTGCCGTCGACATATTCTTCCAAGACCCAGTCAGGGGGAGGGAATTGGGGTGAAAACTTTTTTTCCAAGGCATCCGAATCGTGAAAGACCTGCACCCCCTTGCTGCCGCTGCCCCGTCCGGGTTTGGCCAATACCGGGTAACTGCAATGGGGCCAGGCGAGAGGGACCGGCAGCCCGATTTTCCTGAAGAGTTCAGTCGATCTTGGTTTGGATGAAGACACGGCATAAGCCTGCGGATCAAAGGCCAGCGGCACACCGGTTTTACGGCTCCAGTGCGTCAAACTCACCAGGGCGCGGTCGTCCTCGAGCGCCGGTATGATCAAGTCGACATCGTCCAGTATGCCGCCCGGACGGTCCGCGACGGTCACGTCGACCTGCACAAATTCATCCCCCAAACCGGAGGCCGGCACCCGGGGCGTTTTGTCTACAACCCGGACGTGCCATCCTGCCTTGCGCGCCAGGTAAGCCGCCTCGATCCCCTGCAACTTGCCGCCCACGACCGCCACTAACAATTGGCACCCCCTTTTGAAAAATAACTGTCTGCTGCTAAATATACAACTGAAGGATCGTGGCGTTCCTCGAATCCAGCTCGGTCCGGCTGGGGTATGCACCCGGGCCAGTCGGAACAAATCATTGCCGGACTGCGCAACCGCCCCTGATCACCAGAGTTAGATCCTTAAAGGCAGAGACGGCCATCTTCGCCGTGGTGTCTGTCTTTTGGAGCTGCCCCGAATCCATTCATCGCGGGATAGCTGCCGTGCAAAAGTTGCTTGATTAAATTGTTACGGCTGGCCCGGGTGCATACCCCAGCCGGACACCGCGTCCAACGGCCTAGAACAAACAAATGATCGCCAGGACAATTGATGCGAAACTCTCCGATCCGTCATATATTCAGCCGGATGCCGTCGAGATAAGCCAAGCTCCTTCCAAGTCGTCCCATACTTTTAATGCCTGTGGCTGCCATCAGCAAACGCTCGAGTCCGAAGCCTATACCCACCCAGGCATCAGCAATCTGCCAGGCGCGGTCGAGGGCATGGGGACCCATGGCAGAGGAACCGATTTCCAGCCGCTCCTCTCCGGCCAGAATGTCGATGGTTTCCCCATAGACGGCAGATTCGACCGGCTGCAGAACAAAATCATCCACGCCGGCAGTCCCGCATATCAGGGATGCGAGTTCCTCGAGTCGCTGCCGGCGGTCGCTGCCGTCCAAACCCATTTCCACTAAATTGAGCATGGTAAACTCATTGGCATGCCGGGCTCCCTGGGACTCTTTACGAAAGCATGAACCGATTTCAAACAGGCGCACCGGCTTCTCCCATAACCGCAGCAGGTCTTTCAATACGTAATACAAATGCGGCGCCAGCATCGGTCGCAGGCAGCGCTCCCTGCCCAGCCAGAATATCTGAGATGCCAGCGGGTGGTGGTCGTCGATCGACATCTTGGCCAACAGCCCTTTGGCCATAATCGTCGGCGTGGTCACCTGGACAAAACCACGCTTAATCAAAACTTCAGCCAGCCTGCTCTCCAAACGGCACAGCCGGGAGCGCCGCGGCCCGGCAAGCAGTTCTGCTAATTTCCGGCGCCCGGATCGCGCCAGTTCGTGCTCCAAAGCCTGAAAGGCCCTTTCGCGATCTGCTGGATTTTCAAACGCCCGGGCCAGATCCTCTTCACCCGCCCCCAGCTCTTTAAGGCGTTTGATTTGAGTCGTTGTCCAGAGGATATTCAAAATCGCCTCCCGATATAGCGGTTGTCATGTTTTAAACAGCGACTATCCGCTAGGCCCTGCAAGTTCCTCTGTTAGGAATTCAGGCAAGCGGCGCATATATAAGACAACCGGTATAACTACTCGTTTAGCAACCCGGATGTCAAGCTCGGCTTCGCAGAAATGTTTATCCATATTGATTTTTGCTTATCCTTCTGCTACGTTGTGCCGTCCGTTGATGTTGGCCCGCTGTCGCTTTGCAAGCATCAATCCTGAACCTCTGCAATCCCGGATGCCGCTGATCGCTAATCCGGATCCAGGTAGGATTATAAAACGCGGCCGAATTATTTAATGTAATCAATGACGGGAAACCAGGAAAAATGACCAAGCATCTTCAAGATCGCCCCGGCAACCGGGGACTCGGTCTCAACGGATTGACGGATGACGAGTTGAGCAGCATTCACCAGGCTACTTTAGAAGTTTTAGAAAACACAGGTATTTTCATCGAAACCGACGAAGCCCTGGAGGTGTTTGACGGTGCCGGGGCCGACGTGGACCGCAAAAATAAGGTTGTCAAAATCCCATCCCGCCTGGTGGAGGATGCGATCCAGTCAGCGCCCTCCAACATTTTGATGGCCGGACGCGATCCCAAACATGACAAAGAGTTGGGAGACGGCCGCGTCCACTTCACCAATTTCAGCGAAGGTATCGAGGTGATCGATCCTTTCACCGGCCAGCGCCGGGCGCCGCTAAAAGCAGATCTGGCCCAGGCTGCCAGACTGGTCGATTACCTGGACGAAATCGATGTCTGTGAAAAGGCGGTGGGCTCCAGCGACGCACCCCCGCAAGTACTGCCGCTTCACAACGCCGAGGCCATGCTGACCAATACGACCAAGCACTGCTGTGTGGGACCCGGCAGCGGTTATCTTCTCCAAAAACTGGTCCAGATCGCGGCTGTGATCTGCGGCGGCATTGAAAAATTTCAAAAAAGGCCGATTCTTTCCTTTACGACCTGTCCGGTCAGCCCCTTGAAATTGATCCGGGAATGCTGCGAGATTATTATCGCAGCCGCCAGATCACGTTCGATTGTCAATATTTTATCCATGGCCATGGCCGGGGGAACCTCGCCGGTCACCCTGGCCGGAACCCTTGTGACCCACAATGCCGAAGTCCTCGGGGGGATCACCCTGAATCAGCTGGTCCAAAAAGGGGCACCCGTGATCTACGGCAGTTCGACGACTGCCATGGATCTGAAAATCGGCGCGGCCTCGGTGGGCACACCCGAGTGCGCCGTCATCAGCGGCGCGGTGGCGCGGCTGGCCAGATATTATGCCCTGCCGAGTTATGTCGCCGGCGGGTAGAGCGATGCGAAAGCATCCGACTGTCAGATGGGACACGAAAAGACGCTCACCGGGCTCATTCCAGCATTGGCAGGCGCCAATCTGATTTACGGTCCGGGAATGCTTGAGAGCGGCATCACCTTCGATTACGCCCAGCTGGTTTTAGACAGCGAATTTATACGCATGATCAAACATGTCATCGGCGGTTTTGCGGTTGACGGCGAATCCCTGGCGGTCGATGTGATCAAATCGGTGGGGATGTCCGGGGACTTTCTCTCCCAGAGGCACACCCTCGAGCACATGCATAGGCGCTCCCAGCCCGAGTTTATCGATCGCAACCGCATGCAGAAGTGGCAGGCCGCTGGCGCCCGGGACAGCTACCGGCGCGCGTTGGAAAAAACCCGGGACATATTGCAAAACCACCGCCCGGAACCTTTGTCGGAGAACGTGGCAGCGGACATTCGCGCGATAATCACTGAAACGCAGGAGGAATTACAGAGTTAGATAATGTATATGCCCTTAACGGGATAAATCCCAAATCACAAGCACCAAATATCAAACAAATCTCAAGTCCCAAATTACAATGACCCAAACGTATGGCTCTAATTTCAGAATATGTGATGATGATTTCTATCACCCGGGGTTACTATAAAAGCAAATAGGGTTGTTATTGAGCTGTTAAATCGAAGGATTAACTCGTACTAATATTGAATGGTGTGTTTCTTGTTTGAGATTTGTATTTTTGGTCATTGAATATTATTTGTAATTTGTTTTTTGTGATTTGATTTTTCACTTTCATATCGGATAGAAGGCACTGATATATTCTTACCTGAGGTAGAGGCAAAATGGACCATAAGATTTATACACGCATGGGTGACGGAGAATTGGTTACCATGTCGTCGGCGGAGATCCAGGAAGACATCGCCGCCGGCACCCGGGATGCCGCCCGGCGGGCTCAAATTCCGGAGCTTGACGCCGATGAAGTCGAGAAGCTTTCAGATATCATGGCCGAACCGTCCCGGGCTGTCAGCGTAGCCTGCGGCCAGGAGGTCGTCGTCACCGATGACGGCTGTTCGATGAGCTTTTACTCCGGTCAGGACGGCGGTGGGGTGGGTGTGCCCATGAGCCGCCTGCAGGCGGTACTGACCTATGAGCGGGCCTGCGCGGCCGACACCACCTCGATGGGACACAGCGACTACAGCTTCAAGCCGGTCAAGCCGATCATCAATTTTGAACTGAATGAATATTACACGGCCTCCATGATGACCACCGCCCCGTTTTTATACGGCGCCCAACCCAACATGGGATTGTATTTTCAGCCCGATGGCCCTCACCGGAATCCTGCCGATCTCCTGCCCCGGGGCAAGATCGAAGAAGCCCAGGAAGTCCAGGAAGCCGCCGCCGAGCAACTGCGCCAGGACCTGGTGTTTGTCGGCAAAAAATTGAATGATATCGGCTGCGAGGGGCTCAATTTCGACACCGGAGGATCGGCCGGAGACGCCGACTACTGGGCCGCTCTGCAGGCGATCAGCGATCTGAGAGAGACCGCCCCCAATCTTCCGGTCATCATGGGCGGATCGGGTGAATTCGTGCTGGGCATGCATGGAGAGGTTGCTTTCAACGACAAACAGCTCGCCGGTATGTACCCCCACGAACAGGCCCAAATTGCCGAAGCGGCCGGTGCCAGCGTCTACGGAGTGGCGGTCGGCACCAGCACCAACGCATCTGTGGCCTGGAACATCGCCCGCACTGCAACTTTTTTAAAAGAAGCCGTAAAGGCGGTGAACATACCGGTGCACGCCAACGTCGGCATGGGTGTTGGCGGTGTTCCCATGATGGAGGCGCCGCCCATCGACAGCGTCACCCGCGCCTCAAAATCGCTGGTACAAATCGGTAAAGCCGACGGCTTGTAGATCGGCGTCGGCGACCCCTTCGGGATGCACATTGCTCATATTTTTGCTTCCGGTATGGGCGGCATCCGGACCACCGGAGATCTGGTGGCCTGGATGCAGCTGATCAAAAAGATGAAGCTGCCGCAGGCTAAAAAATATGTGGCCCATAAGCTCGGAATAGACCTGTTTGATCTGACCAACGAAGAGGTAACGCGCCAGCTCAGGGAGGATCTGGGCATCGGCACCACCACCTCGGTGGCCGGCAGCCCCAAGGGCATCCGCGCCAAACTCAAAGTGGCGGAGCTTCTGGACATCCCAATCAATTCGGTTGATTTGTTTAAATCCCAGATTAAATGAGTTATCAATTTAAGATTATAATAACCGCAAAGATCGCGCAGAGATCGCTGAGAACCCAGAAAAATTGGTCTTATAGGACCTATAGGACCTATCGAAGATGTCCAAGCTCTGCGGCCTTCGCGGCGAGAAATCAAAACAGGAAGCGGATTGAGCATGACACAAAAGATTTTTGAAAAAGCGATTAAAGCAATTATTGACGGTGATGTAGATAAAGCCACCGAGCTGGCCAGAAGGGGATTGGAAGAAGGCATTGAGCCCCTGGATTTGATGAACAATGGGTATATTCCCGGTATCAACCAGGTCGGCGACCTGTTCGGCTCCGGCAGGCTGTTTATTCCGGGTCTGGTCAAATCCGCCGACGCCATGGAAAAGGCCACGGCCATAATCAATACCGCCATTCCCGCTGAACAGGAAACCGTCAGCGGCAGGATCGTCATCGGAACCGTAGAAGGCGATATGCATGACATCGGCAAAACCATCGTCGTCGCCTTGTTGCGGGCCAATGGCTTTGAAGTCCTCGACCTGGGCCGCGATGTCGCTCCGCAACGGTTTATCGAGGAAGCTGAGGGGTTCAAGGCCGACATCATCGGCACCAGCACCCTATTGACCACCACGATGCCGGTGCAAAAAGAACTTGAAGACGAACTGAAAAAGGCGGGGTTAAAAGAAAAATATAAAACCATCGTCGGCGGTGCGCCGGTCACCCGGCGTTGGGCCGAGCGCATCGGGGCCGACGCATACGCCCAGGATGCAGGTGACGGCGTTAAAAAAGTCAAGCAGCTTCTAAATATAGCGTAGTGCCACGAACACAAACCGCGAGGCCCTGCATGGACAGTCTAAAATTGCTCTACAGAGTCGGAGTCGGTCCCTCCAGCAGCCACACCATGGCCCCTTCGCGGGCAGCCCATTTATTCCTGGAAAATCATCCTGATGCTGCCGCTTACAGGGTGATCCTTTTCGGCAGTCTGGCGGCCACCGGCAAAGGTCATTTGACAGACCAGGCAATCGAGGAAGCCTTTGGCCCAGGCCCCGTAGAAATTGTCTGGAACAAAGATGAGGATCTTCCTTTGCATCCTAACGGAATGCGCTTTGAAGTTTTGGACGACAACCGCCAAGTCGTTGACCGCTGGGAAGTTTACAGTGTCGGCGAAGGAGCGCTTAAGGGGGAGGGAATTTCACAGGAAGGTAAATCCATCTATCGTTTAAACTGCATGACCGATATCCTTGACCACTGCGAAACCACCGGAAATTCCTTCTGGCAATACGTGGAAAAGACGGAGGGCGGTGAAATCTGGAACTATCTGGCGACGGTATGGGAGACGATGCAGGCATCTTTAAAAAGAGGGCTCGCGACCGAGGGAGTTCTACCGGGCGGATTGGGAATCACCCGCAAGGCGCCTGCCCTGCTGGCGGGCGCCCGCAGGCAGAAAAGGGACTTTATGCGTGACGGTTTGCTGGCGGCCTATGCCTACGCCGTGACCGAGGAAAACGCCACCAAAGGCACGATCGTCACGGCACCCACCTGCGGTGCATGCGGTGTTCTTCCGGCGGTGCTGTACTACCATGCCCAGACCGCCGGACCGCCGCAGGAGTCCATCCTGCAAGCCCTGGCTACCGCCGGGCTGATCGGCAATTTAGTCAAGGAAAATGCGAGTATCTCCGGTGCGGAAGTGGGCTGCCAGGGAGAGGTGGGAACCGCCTGCGCCATGGCCGCCGGCGCGGCAACATTTCTGATGGGCGGCAGCATCCGCCAGATCGAGTACGCAGCTGAGATGGGGCTGGAACACCATTTGGGCTTAACCTGCGATCCGGTTGACGGACTTGTTCAGATTCCCTGCATTGAAAGAAACGCCCATGCGGCAACCCGGGCGTTGAGTTGTTGTCATTTTGCCCTGTTGTCCGACGGGGAGCATAAAATCAGTTTTGATGATGTCGTCGCCGTAATGAAAGAAACCGGTCAAGCTCTGCCTTCCATATACCGGGAAACGTCTGCCGGCGGGCTTGCCAAAATCTACCGAAGTTGAGGTCAATCGGCGCTGTCAATCGGTTTTCGCCTCGGCCGGCGGGACTGTTTGAATCAAGCGCCTGTAATACACCAGCAGTAAATAAGTCACCGGCAGCGCAATGATCATTCCAAGCAAACCCAGCAATTTGCCCCAGATGGACAGCGACAGCATTATCATCGCCGGGTTCAACCCGGTCACCTTGCCCATGATTTTGGGCACCAGAATCACGTCCTGAACGATCTGTACCGCTACAAAGACAATGCCGGTAAGGCCCAGCACCATCCAGACATTGATTCCGGACTGAACCGCGTGCATGATCGCCAGCAGGCCGGCCGGAATCAGGCCGACGATCTGCAGGTAGGGAACCATATTCAACAACCCGATGAACAGGCCCAGGATGATACCCAGCGGCAATCCGACCAGGGCGAAGCCGATGGCAAATAAAACCCCGCAAATGGATGCCACCGCGGCCTGGCCCCTGAAATAATTGCTCATGGCGAATTCGAAATCGTCGACGAAACCGACTATTGACTCCCGGTAGGCGGGAGGCACCAGTTCTTTCCATTCCCGCACGGCATCATAATCCAAAAGCAGGAAAATATAATACAGACCGATGACGAAAAATCCCAGCAGCCAGGCAAAAAAACTCGCCGTACCGGTGACAAAGCCTCACACCCCCGGCAATACTTTTTGAGTAACGACCTTTAGAATCTTCCATATATCGATATCTTTAAAAAAATCCTTGATTTCCGTACGTTCGAAAAAATTTTTTATAACCTGCCATACATCCGGCGGCAGCTGCTTGGAGGCCCTTTCAGCCAGATCGGCATTGTTAATCAAATCAGAGACCATGCGCCCCATCTGAATGATCTCAGCAGCGATCAGGGGGATGATGAACCAAGCCAGGAGAACAACCAGAGCAGTGACCACCACCAGACTGACGCATACTGCGGCCGCACGGCTGGGAATTTTTTTCTGGACCAGGCTGACCAGCGGATTGGTCAAATAGGCCATTAGGAGGGCAACCGCAAATGGAATGAGGATGTCACTCAGATAGCCGGCCAACCAGATCAGGCCGGCCAAGATACACAGACTGATAAGAATACGAACTACCCGATCGAAGGTGTAGGGTTTGGAATCTGCCAATTCGGCTCTCCGATGCACGAACCAATAATAAGCCGCTAGCCTAAAGCAGCGCCTTGGGGTTACGGGTTGCGGGTTGCGGGTTGCGGGTTACGAGGTGCATAGCAGGTAGATCAAGCACCAGAATGTTTGCCCGCTGCCGTCTGTCATCTGTCTTCTGTCTTCTGTTATCTGTCTTCTGTTATCTGTCTTCTGTCATCTGTCTTCTGCCATCTGTCTTCTGTCATCTGTCTTCTGCCATCTGTCTTCTGTCATCTGTCTTCTGCCATCTGTCTTCTGTTATCTGTCTTCTGTCTTCTGTTATCTGTCTTCTGAACTACGTCGACAGTTTCGAAAAATCGGCAAACTTTCCGAACAGGGCGGCGATCTGCCCCAGCAGCGCCAACCGGTTGCGGCGGATGCCGGTGTCCTCGGCCATCACCATGACGCCGTCGAAAAACCGGTCAACGGCATCCCGCAATGACGCGATCTCCATCAGCGCCCGGTCAAACGATTCAGTGTCCATGGTTTCAGACACGCGCTGATCGACTGCTTTGAATTCTTCAAAGAGAGCACCCTCGCTGTCATGTTCGAACAACTCCGGATCGACAGCCGCGAGCGCCGCTTCCGCTTCCGCCCGTCCGGACTTTTTGATGATATTGACCACGCGTTTAAACCCGATGGCCAGCGGTTCGAAATCCGGCCGCGCTTTAAGTGACTCAAGGGCCTTAACCCGGCTGCGAACACCGGGGACATCATCCCCCGAGACGCTGATAATCGCCGCGATAACATCCTTGGAAAAACCTTCTTCCGCCAGAAGGTGGGAGACGCGGTTCTGTAGAAAGATATATATTTTTTCGACGAGCGCATCGATGTTGGAAGCGTTTTTCTCGCCATACTGCTCGAGACTGAGGCGAATAAGATCCCGCAGGCCAAAGGACACACCCTTGTCATTCATTATCTGGATGATACCAATGCCCTGGCGCCGCAAGGCATAGGGGTCCGATGCGCCGGTCGGAATCAGGCCGACACTAAAACAGCCGCAAATGGTGTCCATCTTATCGGCGATTGAAAGCAAAGCCCCCACCAGGGTTTCGGGCAGCGCTGCGCCCGAGTACACCGGACGGTAGTGTTCTTCGATTGCAGCCGCAACATCGGCGGGTTCTCCAGCTAGACTGGCATAGATTCGTCCCATGACGCCCTGCAATTTGGGAAATTCGCCCACCACCTGACTGACCAGGTCGGATTTGCTCAAACGGGCGGCTCTGATCACCTGCGCTTTAAGATCGTCACCTTCGGCAACGGATGCTGCGAGCACTTCGCCAATGGCTGCCGCCCGCGTGCATTTTTCATAAAGGGTGCCGAGCTCGGCCTGAAAGAGAACTTTTTTAAGTTTCTCCACCCGGTCATCATTGGTAACTTCCAAATCGCCATGGTAAAAAAACTGGGCATCCGCCAGCCGGGCCCGGATAACGCGCTGGTGTCCGGTCGCGGAGAGCTTCAGATCCCTCGCGGCGGTATTGTTAACCGCAATGAAACAAGGCATCAGCTTATGGTCGCCATCTACCACAGCAAAATATTTCTGATGTTCGCGCATGGCATTGATCAAAACTTCGTCGGGCACCTCAAGAAATTCGGTATCGAATTTTCCGGCAACCGGTATGGGATATTCCACCAGATTGGTGTTTATATCCACAAGTTCTTCATCGGGCAGAATATGCCCGTTGAGCTCAGCGGCCACCAAAGCGATCTGCTCCTCGAGAATTCCTTTGCGCTCCTGAATGTCGGCGACAACATGGGCCGCGCGCAATTTATCAAGGTATTCGTCCGGACTGTTCAGTTTGATTTTTGCCGGTGCCATGAAGCTGTGCCCGTATGTGTAGCGCCCGCTTTTTAAATTGCCCAATTCAAAGGACACCACCGCTTTGCCCAACAGGGCCAGAAGATTGTGAATCGGCCGTGCGAACTCGATATCCAGACTGGCCCATCTCATCTTTTTGGGAAACGGGGCCGACAGTATGACGCTAGGCAAGATTTCTTTCAAAAGGGTTTTGGCAGCCAATCCGCGTTCCCTTTTTTCCGCCGCCAGATAGGCGCCTTTGGCTGTTTCCTTTACCGTCAGCCGATTGGCGGAGACGCCAACCTTTTCAGCAAATTTTTGACCGGCCATGGTGAGTTTGCCGTCATCGTCGAATCCGATATTCGCCGGGGGTCCGATGACTTCGCTCTTTTCCGACCGCTGCTTCGGCGCCACATCTTTCACCGCAACAGCCAATCTGCGGGGAGTGCCGTATACCCGCACCTGGCCGTGATCGATGCGCGCATCGGTAAGTTTTTTCGACAAGTTCGAGGCCATGGCCTCCAAGGCCGGTACTATGTAGCCGGCCGGTATCTCTTCTGTCCCAATTTCAAGCAATAAAGTGTCCATCTCTACCTCTGTGATAGGGTTCTGGGTTCTAAGGTTCCTGAGTTCAGATCATTGTCCGCAGGTATACAGCGAATCGCATAGAGCAGAGCGCATGGCGCATGGCGTTTAGATGTCAGCGCCAAGACTGAATATTTGATGCGCAACGCTATGCGTCATGCCCTATGCCCTATGCCTTTTCGCACTAATAGCAGCTTTCGAAGCTTCCGATTAGCTGCCGCTAAAATCCAATTGGGACTAGGCCGCTGACTTGAGAAGAGGGAATCCCATCTCCTCTCGTTGTTTCAAGTAGCCTTCCGCACTTTTGCGCGCAAGGTTGCGGATGCGGGCAATGTAGCCGGTACGCTCCGTCACGCTGATGGCCCCGCGCGCATCCAGCAGATTAAAGGTGTGCGAACACTTGAGACAATACTCGTAGGCCGGCAGTATCAGGTCCGCCTCGATTTGCTTTAATGATTCCGCCTCATATTTGCCGAACAAATCAAACAGCACCGCCACGTCGGCCTTCTCAAAATTATAAGTGGACTGCTCGACTTCCTGCTGGTGATGCACTTGCCCGTAAGTAACCTCATCATTCCATTTGAGATCGTAGACATTGTCGACGCCCTGGAGGTACATGGTTATGCGCTCCAGTCCGTAGGTCAATTCCACTGGTATGGGATTCAATTCGATGCTGCCCGCCATTTGGAAATAGGTGAACTGGGTAATTTCCATACCGTCGAGCCAGACTTCCCAGCCCAGGCCGGCGGCACCAAGGGTGGGCGATTCCCAGTCATCTTCGACAAATCTGATATCATGATCCAGCGGGTCGACACCCAGCGCTTTCATGCTGTCCAAATACAGCTTTTGGACGTCATAGGGCGACGGCTTCAGGATCACCTGATACTGATAGTAGTGCTGCAGGCGATTGGGATTGTCGCCGTAGCGTCCGTCTGTCGGTCGCCTTGAGGGCTGCACGTAAGCCACATTCCAGGGTTCCGGGCCGAGGGCCTTTAGCGTTGTAAAATGATGAAACGTTCCGGCACCGACCTCCAGATCGTAGGGCTGCACCATGACGCAACCCTTGCGGGCCCAAAACTTGTTCAGTTCCAGAATCACATCTTGAAAGTTCATACTTACTTCCTCTTTCGCAAGAATTTATAAATTTAAGGTTAGATACCCATTATTCGATGCCCGATAAAGGTCTCTGGTTTCTGGTCGCCGGTCCCTGGCCGACAATCCGACAATCAGAAGCTCTCAGTTACCAGAAACCAGAGGCTAGGGACCATTAGCCAATGATCCTGCTCGACAACCTAATGCACGACGACACCGCTTGTATCAATCTTCGTCTCCAGAAGATGCGCCTCTTTTCGGGTAGAAAGAATCTCTTCCCACAATGCTCTCAATCTGTCAAGATTTTCGATCTCTCCGACGGCCCAGACACATCCCCCCCCGCCCGCGCCTGTGAAGCGGGCACCGCACCCATATTTTTGCGCACTTTCCACCAATTGCATGCCGACATGGTCCAACACATCCGGCGTCATCTCACGGCGAAGCGCGACCTCCCGGTTCATTTGGCGGACGGCCCGACTGTAATCCCGGTCATTCAACGCGGCGGCAAACCGGCGCGTCCGTTCGATAATTTCTTTCCATACCGCGCGGCTCCCGCCGGTCTGAAACTGCCGTATCCATCTGCCGTTGATATCTTTGGACACATGGGGTTTGCCGCAATAGGCCAAAAGAAGGTGGCGTTCAAACTCTTTATGGTGTTCTTGCTTGACGGCCACTTTGCGCCGATAATGGGGCCGGTCGGGACGGTCCTGCCAGTGCCATACATTGACGCCGCCGTACGCCGCAGCCAGTTGATCCTGAGAGCCACAGGGCACACCGGCTGTGATTTCCTCTATATTATAGGCCAAAAGGGCTATCAAACGCCGGTTGAGGCGTTTATCGGCTGATGTTCCGGTTATTAAGGCCGCAATCAGCGCAACAGCAGCTACGGATGAACCACCCAAGGCGCTGCGCGGCGGCGATCCGGATTCGATTTCGATATGAACCCCGTCAGCATTGAAATAGGCCGCCACAGCAAACATCAAGCCGAGGGGATGATCAAAGGGGGCTGCATCCGGCGGGAATTCAGCACTTTCAAATCCTCTGGAAGAAATTTTTACAAATCCCCGGGCGTAAGGCAGCAGCCGCACCCGCGTCCTGAGATCCAGGGCGATATTGAAGGTGCAAGGGCGCAAATGCCGCAGGGGATAATAAAAAACAGGAATATCCAGTGTGCCTCCCATATCGATCCTGCAGGGCGCGGAGGCCTCGATCGGCTTTTGCTCGAGTATGGCTTTTAAGTCATTCGTCACATTCAACCTTCGGCAGCAGATTCAGGGTTTGAAGATTTAGGAATTAAGAAATTTAGGAATTTAGTAATTGAAGGTGTTCCGTCGATATTATGACTGAATCCCTGAATTCCTCAATCCCTAAATCTCTAAATCCCTCAATCTCTGAATCCCTCAATCACTCAATCCCTGAATCCCTGAATCCCTGAATCCCTCAATCCTTCAATTCCTGGTTCCTGATTTGCCGCAAGAATTTAAGGCTGCGCGGCTGTTTGCCCAGGTGGTAGCAGACAAACTCCTCCAGAAAATTCATGCTTTCATCCAATACCGGTTTGGCAAACTTAATCCGTGCGGCCTTGGTCAGGTTGCCGCTTTCAACCCACTGCAGTTGTTTTATCGTTCCCTTGGCCAGTGACATCCGGGAGACCGCTCCGCTGCGGCATTGTCCGCAGACGATCCCACCGCGTTGGAGACTAACGCCAATGCTGTTGCGTTTTATACCATCCAACTCCCGCCGACACAAACTGCAGTGACTCAAATTGGGTCGATGCCCGGAAAGTGATAAAAATCTCATCTGAAATAAAATATTCAACACCGCAGGAGCGATATCTCCGCTATCAAGCTCGTGCAGGACATACTCGAAAAGGTAATATAGCTCAACCTGCTTAAAATTTTCTTCAATCCAGTTATGGATTAACTCCGACCAATAGCTGGCATAGGCTGTTTTGCGATAATCAGCTCTGATGGCACTGAAAGGCTGTTTTATTACCGCTTCCTGCAATACAGGCAGTCCTTTTCCCCGACCGGACCCGGCGAGGATCTGCAATTCCGAAAACAGCTCCAGCACCCCCGCAAAACGCTTGGCGCTTTTTTTGGCGGATTTCGCAATCAAAGACAGTTTGCCCTGTTTCAGCGTAAAAAAGGTAATGATGACGTCAAAATCACCATAGTCCAGTCGTCGCAGCAATATGGCGGGGGTGGAAAGAACCGGCATACAGGCTATATACCAAGCAAAGTCGTGGCAATTAGGAAATAAAAGAACACGCTGATAATATCAATGGCCGTGGTCACCAGCGGACCCGTTGCCACGGCCGGATCGATATTGATCCTGGCAAATCCCATCGGCACCAGGGAGCCGACGAGGGCGGCGATGGACATAGAACAGACGACAGCCAGTGCCACCGACAGGGCCAGCGCCTCCATACTGTATCGGAACTGGGCCACGGAACCGATCAGCAGCCCGTAGACCAAGCCCAGAATTAAGCCGATGGTAAGTTCTTTGAATACCACAGACCAGATGTCTCTTACATTGATGCGCCCGGTCGCCAATCCCCGAACGACGATGGTGGAAGACTGGGTGCCGATGTTGCCGCCCATACCCATAATCACCGGGATAAAAGCGGCAAGGTAGGCAATCTTACTGAGACTGCTTTCAAACTCGCCAATGATGAAAAAGGCAAAAACGCCACCGAGGCAGCTGGCAAAAAGCCAAGGCAGGCGAATGCGGGTGCTTTTTAAAATGGACTTGGTTTCGACGAATTCCTCGCCTGCGCCCGCCATTTTCAGAATGTCTTCGGTAGCTTCTTTTCTGAGGATATCGATGACGTCATCGACCGTAACGATTCCGACCAGTCGGTTGGCGCCATCGACGACAGGCACAGCCAGAATGTCATAGCGTGCAACGAGTTTGGCCACCTCCTCCTGGTCCATATCGGTCTGAACCGAAAAAACGTCGGTGGTCATAAACTCTTTGAGCGGTGTCTTGGGCGACACCACCACCAACTGCCGCAGGGAACTGACACCGACCAGTTTGCCGTAATCGTCGACCACATAAAGATAGAAGGCCATCTCTACATCGGAATGTTCCGTCTGCAGGGATTGGATGGCCTCTGAGGCCGTTACATCTTCACGCAAGGCTATGAAATCGGGGATCATAATCCCGCCGGCAGTATCATTCTCGTAGCGCAGCAAATCCTCGACTTCTTCCGACTCGGCCGTTCGCATCGCGTCAAGGATCGTTTTGGACTTTTCTGCCGGCAGACGCCCGACGATATCAGCGACATCATCGGATTGCATGCTTTCGAGGATCTTGACGATATCCTCAAGTCTCATGTCCTCGATAAGATTCTGGAAGATATCCTCGTCAAGTTCGCTGAACAGGATGCCTTTTTGCTCAACATCGGTGATCAGGCTGAACAGTTTGCGCTGCTGCGCGAGCGATAGGGAGTGAAACACCACGGACAGGTCGGCGGCATGGGTTTTGTTGACTATCTTGCCGAGATGGCTGGTAGCACCCCTGCGCAAAAGTCTTTTAATGCTCTCAACCAGTATTCGATTACGATCAGATGTCATGGCTTCAGCTCACTGCTTTTCTTTAAGTACGCATACCGCAGAGTTGAGCTCTCAGGTTCCAGGACCGGATATGTTGTCAGGTGTCAGGTTTCAGGTGTCAGCAAATGGAGATGCAGCCTTTGGCATTGAAGACACGGAAAATAAAGCTAAAAGCGGGAACAATTTCGCGAATATCTTCCAGTGGCACCCCCACGCCGTAGGGATTCATGTCTATTCTGGTTAGGCAATCCCGTGATAACAGCCGCCCACGCTCAGGCTGACACCTGAAACCTGACACCTGAAACCATATCTGGAATATTTACTCCCGTTAGCACCCGATTTTCGTGTATGCTGCCAAATATAATGCTTTTGACGCTCAGGGTAAATTTATCGTCACAACCTCCCCGCTGTTTCCGGGAACGGGTACGAGGGTATCGTTCAGCACGAGGGTCACGCTCCGTGCATCACCGATGAGCAGGTTATATCCGTCCACGGCCTCAAGCTCAAGTTCGTCCCCGGAAGTCAGGGTATAATTGGCGGATGCCTTTGCGTCAATGAGAACTTTCAGCCAAGTGTCTTTCAGCGCGGTTACTTTCAGCACGATTGTCTCCGCATCCGATCTGGCGGTCTGAGTCTCAATACCAACCGGCTGATATTGCTGGGAGTCTGCCGGCTGGGCTATTTCGGCGGCAATGGTTTGTTCGCCGGGTGTACCCGAAGCTGACTGGTTTTGAAAATGGGCCCGACCGAATATGGATAACGCCAAAATGCCGGTCAGTAGTACTACGGACGCCGACAGCTTCCGCAACCTTTGGCGGGCCGTTGTGCCCAAAAGATCTTCCGATCCAGGGATTTTTCGAGCGGCATCAAGGTATAGTTCATAGCGGCGAACCGCATCGTCACCATCGGCACCAATGGCCCACGCAAATGACCGTATAAATCCTTTGGCAAAAACTTCGTCCGGCAGCCGTTCGATATCCTCCTGCTCGATCGTCAAAAGGCTGGGCAGTCCGATGCGGGTTAAGGTAGAAACCTCTTCCAGACTGATCTGCTTTTCCAATCTGACGTCTCGAAGATATTGTCCGAACGACAGCGAGTCGCGATCTTTTGTCATTTGGTTTTCTGAAATTGTTAGTTGGCGGATTTGCAGAAAGAGCCGCTCACAGGTTCAAATAGGCCAAAGCTGGAAAGCCGGCAAGCTAAAAAGCTTGGAGGCCTTGCCAAGCCCTAAAGCGTGCAGGCATCCCAGCCTCCACGCCTTCAAGCGAACGCCGCCTTTTATCGTTTCTGGAAAAATAGCACTTAAATTTCCGCCGCAGCGATGAATAATCGACGGCCATGCGGCAGCTAATTGATGATTCTTATGTGCGACCTGGCCCGAAGTCCTTCAAGCCATTCCTGATATTTATGGTCCACCATTTCCTTGTACAGCAATTCTTCGATTTCTGATTCCACTTCTTCAAGGGCTTTGGCCTGGGATGTCTCGATCTTCTCAACATAAAGAATCTGATAACCAAAATTGGTGTCCAACACACCTGAAAACTCGCCGGCCCTTAATTTCTCAACCGCCCGTCGCAGCTGCTCCGAGACTTCCTCGAGGCGATACAATCCCAGGTCGGTGCCCTGTACCGGCGAAAAAGAATTGTTTAATTCATTGACCAGAGGCACAAATGAATCACCCTGTTTCAGCCTGGCCATAATTGCATTCATCCGGCTGCGGGCAGCGCTCCTCTCAGCACGACTGCTGCCGGACGCCACTTTGATGTATATGTTCCACAGGTAGTATTTTTGTTCTCCAGTGTACTTCTCCCGGTGATCGTCATAATATTTTTTTATATCTTCCCGGGTGATGACGATTTTGGCTTTGACCTCGCGGTTGACCAGCTTGGTACGCAAGATCTGTTCCTGGATCTCGTTGCGATATTCCTCCATGGTAATTCCCTGACTTTCCAGGCCCTCGCGCAGTTGCTCGTCGGTAAGATGGCGCGACTCTTTGAAACGTTCGATGGTTTTGTTGATCTCTTGCTGGCTGACGGTTATTTTGTCCCTTTCGGCGAGCTGATCGGCCAGCATGCCGTCAATGAGCTGGTTGAGAAGATCCTGGCGCACCTGGAAAATGGTTTGGCGCTCCTTGTCCGGCGCGTATTGCAGCGCCTTGATATTCTTGACGTAAGGTGCCATGGCACGGTTCAAATCATATAGGGTGACAACCTTGTTGTTGACCACTGCCACAATGCGGTCGACCAGTTCGGTTTCCTGGCTCGCAAGATCAGCGGGTACAGACAGCCCAAGCAGAAAAGTCGCCGCTAACCAGGCAGACACTAGCGTGGTAAGTGCCCTTGACGTGCTTCTAATCGTTTTCCGGCAAACTTTTATTGGATTCATGTTGGCTCGGTCCTTCAGGTTCTGCAATCCTGTCCCACTGTTCGCTGTTGATCTCGATGGGATATTTGGCCTTTAACTCTTCAATCCAGATTTTATAGGCCTGTTCTTTTTTTTCGCGACGCAGTTGCCGGACAATGGCCTCATTGATCTCTTCGGATGAATGGAGTCATTCAGAACGGTTCTGCTTACCCTGATAATTTTTTTGATAGTATTCAGAAATATCTTCAGCAGAAATGGAGACCCGGTTTTTGAGTTCCGCTTCGACCAGCTTGTCCATGATTAAACGGATTCTTAGTCGATTTAGCCAGGCATCATAAGAGACAGCGAATTCTATCAGGGTTTGCTCGAATTCTCCTTCCGGATAGTCACTTTTGATCGCCGTCACGGCCTCCTGGAGTTCAGCGTCGGTAAGGCCGACGCCCAGCTCTTCCGCCCGCTCAAGCATGAGCAGCTCGATGGTCAGTTGGTTTAAAAGCCGCAATTGCGCGTCGCGCAAATCTTCGGACTGCTGCCGGATATTATGAGCGTAAGCCGTTTTGGATATTTCGAACGCTTCGTTAAAGTCGAGAACAGTCAAAATCCGGTCTCCAACGCGCAGCAACTCCTCATTGCCGTGTTCAACAGCTTTCTGTTCGCAGGCAGTCGCCACCAAGCCAACCAGTAAGAGACCTATCAGAAAATCTATTCTTAACAGGCTTTTGATCATCACAATTTGTTTAACTTTCAAGATGTTAAATCATTAACTGTTAACACGTTGGGCTATTTCTTTCAAGAGATTTTTAGTTTGATCCAGCTGGCCGTTCAGGTCAAGCTGTGCCAACCTGGTTTTGAGAACATGTTCGGGTGACAGTTTGAAATTCTTCGGCGCAGCCATGATCATATCGATCAGACCGGCAGGATTGCGCTGGTGAGACTCAGAAAAGCTTAAACTGAGATTGCGGCCGACCAAATCAAGGCGGGCAACACCGGCTTTTTTAGCCAACACCTTCAGCATGATTTTTTTTAGCAGATTGGACGCCGTCTGCGGCAGCGGTCCGAAGCGGTCGAGGGATTCCGATTTAAAGTCGTCTAATTGCTCCGGTTCGGACATCTTTGCAAGGCGGCGGTAGGCGGACATGCGCTGATCAATGTCCGGGATATAGGAGTCCGCCAAAAACGCCGACAGCCCCACATTTATCTCCGGTTCCAGGGGTTCGACAGTTTGCTCGCCTTTCAAACCGGCCACAGCGTTTTCCATCAATTTTAGGAACATATCGTATCCTACCGCTGCGATATGGCCGGACTGGGATGCCCCCAGAATCGTGCCGCCTCCCCGTATTTTCAAATCGCTCATGGCAATTTGAAAGCCGGCCCCCAGATTGCTGTGCTCCATCAGCACTTTGAGCCTCTTCAGAGCGTCCCTTCCCAGCAGGCTTTCGGGTGGAATCAGCAAGTACGCGTAGGCCTGTTCGTCGGCGCGCCCCACCCGGCCGCGCAATTGATACATTTGGGCCAGCCCGAATCTGTCGGCGCGATTGACGATAATCGTGTTGGCAGTAGCGATATCGAGACCGGATTCAATAATGGTGGTACAAACCAGCATGTCGATCTGGCGGTCCATGAACGCGAACATAACCTGCTCAAGTTCATCTTCACCCATCCGGCCGTGGGCAACTGCCAGACGAACCCGGGGCACCAGCCGCTGCAGTTTGGCGGCGATTCTATCGATGCTTTGAATATTGTTGTGGACAAAGAAAATTTGCCCTTCACGCCGCAGCTCCTTGTTGATCGCCTCAGCGATAACCGCATCATCAAATTCCGATATATAGGTAATAATCGATTTACGAAATTCGGGCGGTGTCGATATTAGGCTGATATCGCGCACGCCCACCAGCGACAAGTGCAGGGTTCGCGGTATCGGTGTTGCGGTCAGCGCCAGAACATCGACCGAGCTCCTCAATTTTTTTAGTTTTTCCTTGTGTTTAACACCGAAACGCTGCTCTTCGTCCAATATCAGCAGGCCGAGATCATTGAAGTAAACATCCTTTTGAAGCAGGCGGTGGGTGCCGATCACGACATCGACTCTGCCTGTTTTGAGATCATCGATGATGGCACGCTGTACACGCGGGGAGCGGAACCGGCTCAGGCAGGCTAGATTGACCGGGTAACGTTTGAAACGTCGCCGAAAGGTCTCATAGTGCTGTACTGCCAGTATGGTGGTCGGCACCAGTACGGCCACCTGCTTGCAGTCATTTACTGCCAGAAACGATGCCCGCAGGGCCACCTCAGTCTTACCATAGCCGACATCGCCGCACACCAGCCGGTCCATCGGCGTCGGGTTCTGCATATCGGCAATCACATCTTCAATCGCTTTTATTTGATCGGCTGTCTCCTCATAAGCAAATCCGGCTTCAAAATCTCTGATATGACTGTCTGCCGCTGGAAACGCGTAGCCTTTTTCCACCTTTCGCAGGGCGTATAGATTTAGGAGCTCTCCGGCGATTTTTTCGGCTGATTTTTTGACTCGTGCCTTTACGCGCTCCCAGGATTTTCCACCGAGGGCATCCAGAACCGGCAAGATGCCCTCCACACCCATATACTTTTGCACCGCACTCATGCGGTCAACCGGCAGATAGAGTTTGTCCCCGCCTTTGTAGATGATAACCAGAAAATCATTGGCAAATCCGCCGATGTCCATTTTTCTCAGCCCGCCGTACTGCCCGATACCGTGGTCGTTGTGAACAATGAGGTCATCTGTCTTCAGTTCCTGCAGATCGAGCATCTCAGCACGCGGTCTCGGCGCAGTGCGTTTGCGCCGCCGCTGGCGCAGACCGAAAATCTCAACATCCGTCACCAGGGCAATCATTTCCGCCGGCCATACAAATCCGCTTGAAACCTGCCCGATGCAAATGTAATTCTGCCCCGGATCGTCCATGATCTCGGAAAAACTGCGCGCGGCCGTCAACCGCACACCGTAGGGCACAAGCAGCGCATTCAACCGGTCGGCCTGGGACCGATTGCGGCAGGCAAGCACAGTCGTGTAGCCGGATTGCTGCTTGTCATGTAACCAATCGACCAGCGGTCGCAGAAGCTGCTCTTTTTCCGGGTAGTTCTTTAATGCCAAGCTCAGGTCGCTGTTCGCTTCAACCGCGACCTGGCATCGGTAGGATGGGACCGGGGACCGGTCATGGCCTTTCAAAACATCGAGCATCTTGAAATTCAGCGGCTTTCTCGGCGATATGCGGACTACGGCTTCAGACCAATTCAGGTATAATTCCTGCGGTTCCACGCAAAGCTTGCCATCATCACGGGAGGCCTCGAAATTTTCGATCAGCCGTTTTTCGGTATCCAGGGCGACTTTTTCCAATTCATCGGGATTGATCGGAATCAGCAGGGAATTTTCCGGAATATAATCAAATAGCGTATCGAGCTGTGGATAAAACAATGAAATCAGACTTTCGATCCCGGGCAGGTCCTCATCGTGCCTGACGGCATCGATGATTTGTCTGGCTTTGGAAACCGGCACATCCAGTTCACTGCTCAATGCTCTTATGCGGCTGATAATATTCGGAACGTAGTGCTTGTTGATGATCAGTTCTCTGGCCGGTAGAATAACGGCCTCGTCGACGCCTTTTACAGTACGTTGATTGGAAGCCGAAAAAAATCTCAGGGATTCGACCAAATCCCCGTAAAACTCAAGTCGTAACGGATCATCGTAAAGTGGTGAAAAGACATCGATAATACCTCCTCTGACACTAAAGTCTCCGAATTCCTCGACAATGGCGGTCTTTGAATAGCCACCCGACATCAATTTGGCGATCAACTCATCCCGATCGACCTCTTCACCGGCTGCTACAAGTTCAGCGTAGCGGCTGATCTGCTGTCTGGGAATAATTTTTTGAAGCAACGCATCAACGGTTGTCACCACAATCGGAGGCCTGGGAGCTTCCATCAACTGGTGAAGCACACGGATGCGATGGCCGGCTGTTTCATTGTGGTAGGACAAAAATTTAAACGGCAGTATGTTGTAAGGAGGAAAAAATCGAATGGGAATATCATGCCGACCGGCGAAAAACTGCAAGTCTTCTATCAGGCGGTAGCCTTCCTTGACGGAGGACACAATCACCAGGCAGCAGAGTTCGTGCTTGAAGTAAAGTCTAGATATTAAAAGAGCCTTTTCAGATCCGCTCATACCGATGCAATCGATGCCGCGGTCTCTGCCGGCGATTCGTTCAAATATGTCTTGATATGATATTTTCTCTTGATTTTGCAGCATAACTCGAGTATTTAGAACGACCTGTCCAGCGGCCACATGATACACATGACACAGCTGCTATTGTAACGCTTCACATGAGCGTTTCGCAACACGAAAAGGTGGTAATAAAGGCTTAAATTCGCATTTGAGCTGCTGACAGTTCAGTCAACCGCCCCTATCGGCCGACGTAGCTCAGTTGGTAGAGCAGCTGATTCGTAATCAGCAGGCCAGCGGTTCAAGTCCGCTCGTCGGCTCCAGTAAAACGCAGGGGGTCTCTCTAAGTCCAGGTGAGACCCCCTTCATGTTTGAGGCCCACGCCCGCCCCCAGGCCAACGCTCTGAACCCTGTGCAAACGCGATGCCACCCTCCGGCCCGAAGTTCAGCCGGTAAAAGTTCAATTTCAACTCCTGGGTGTTTTCCTTTTTGAAGACAGAGTGCATTTACATGAATTTTGCGATTTTCGCAACCAGAGTCTGCACCTGCCGGACCGGGATAAGTTCGCACAGGGCGCTTATTTCTAGATGACATTATTTTTTAATAAGTTGCTTGACATAATAGTAAAATCCTTATATTCTTAATAGTTACAGGGTGTTCGAAAAGATTTACATTGAATTGGAGAGAGCTGAATGACGGATCCGGATGATTTGAAGCTGAAGGCTGAGATTGATGAAATCATGAAATGTGTCGATAATATTATGACGAAGGTCGAGACGGTTATGCCGGTTAGACAGGAGGAGGCCCAACCTGAAAACGACGGGGGCACCATGCCCTGACGTTTAGCTAAAATGTCATAGTCAACGAATACAACCCAGTACGGTTAGGAAAGGGGCTCTCAACAGGCAGAGGGAGATACTATTCTTTAGAGGAGGCGCTATGGCTTTGACCAAAAGCGATATCGTTGGATCGGTTCATGAGCTTGGTTTTACAAAGAAAAAATCTGTCGAAATTATAGAATCCTTGCTGGAAATCATCAAAAGCTCATTGGAAAAAAGCGAGGATGTTCTGATTTCCGGATTTGGCAAATTCTGCGTCAAGCATAAACGCAAACGCCGTGGCCGCAATCCTGCCACCGGAGAAGACCTGATACTTCGAGACCGCAGAGTTATCACCTTCAAGTGTTCCGGCAAATTGCGAAGTAAAATCAATGGAATAGGATACCCCAGTCAGGAATTCTAGCCAACCATTGACAGCGCTCCCGGGCCGGGAGGTCGCTGACCGAGAAAATTGCCGCCGGCAGTAGACACCCAATCCGCTGGCCATACGCCGGGCCCAAAATCCGGGCCCTAACCCATCAATCCTGGACAGCTTTGTCCAGGATTTTTTTGTATCGGTTTGACGGCCGAGCGCTTTGTAGCAGCCGGTTTCATCGGTCTCGACCTACTTGATGGAATTCCGCCTCGATTGCCTTTTGTGTTGCTGACTTGCCCCTCAGCGCTAGCTGCGCGATCCGGCCGGGGCACTTGACCGGCCCGGGTCGTTACAGGTCAATTCCGTAGGCCTTGATTTTAGTCAATAGCGAAGGATGGCTGATCTCGAGCAGTTTGGAAGCCCGCGTGCGGTTCCCGCCGGTTTCTTCCAGAGCCCGGGTAATCAGCTTTTTTTCCATGACCTTTTGGGCATTTTTCAAAGACAGTCCTTTATAATTGCCTTCCGCACGCCCGTTACCGCCGTTTTGCATCACCTCTGCCGGAAAGTGCTCCGGCACCAACAGCGCATCATCGGCAATCACCATGGCCCTTTCGATACTGTTTTGCAGCTCGCGAACATTTCCGGGCCAGGAATATTCCAGCAACCGCGACATGGCCTCCGGCGCCAGATCGGTAATTTCTTTGCCGAGAATCTTATTGAACTGGCCAATGAACCGCTTGCATAGCAAGGGAATATCCTCGGTGCGCTCGCACAGAGGCGGGAGTTTAAGGGTCATGACATTCAAACGATAATAGAGGTCCTGGCGGAATGTCCCATTGGCAACTTCGACTTCCAGATCCTTGGCGGTCGCCGCCACGACGCGAACATCGATTTGCTTGGACTTCGAATCCCCAACCGGCCGGACCTCATTTTCCTGCAGTACCCTGAGAAGTTTTACCTGCAGGGAGAGCGGCAGCTCCCCGATTTCGTCCAGGAAAATGGTGCCGCCCTCAGCTTCCTGAAACAACCCCTTTTTATTGCGGTCTGCGCCGGTAAAGGCGCCTTTCTTATGGCCAAAAAGTTCACTTTCAAGTAAATCCTCGGGGATCCCGCCGCAATTTACGGGCACGAGGGGGCCTGACGCTCTGTCACTGCTGTAGTGGACGCCTCTGGCAACCAGTTCCTTGCCGGTGCCGCTGTCGCCCATAATCAGTACCGTTGTTTTGTATTGTGCGGCTTTGTCGGCCAATTGAAACAACGACTGCATGGCCTTGCTCCGGGTCACCATATTATGAAATTTATAATCACCCTCAATTTTTTGGATCCGCTCCCTCAGCAACCTGTTTTCTTTTCTCAAGCTTTCCCGTTCTTCGGCCTTTTTCAGCGTCAGATAGACTTCATCGGCCTTGAAGGGTTTGGATATGTAGTCGTAAGCGCCCAATTTCATGGCCTCTATGGCCGTATCGATACTCCCATAGGCGGACATCATAATCACGGTGCTGGGGCCGATTTTTTGGTGGCTTGACCTTAAAAATTCCATCCCGTTCATTTTGGGCATTTTGATATCGCAGAGGACAAAATCATATGCGGTTTGCTCCATCTTCTGCAAACCTTCGACTCCATCCGAAGCCGTATCGACAAAGTAATCGGCCTTTTTGAGCACGGTGGCAAGCATGTGCCGCATGTTGGCCTCATCATCTATGACCAATAGGCGTTTGGACTGGCTGTGGTTATCCATAGTAGGCTTTTTACTCCTGTTTGCTGATTTCTTGGGCTGTGACGACTATTCCCTAAATTTAGGTTTCAGGTGTCAGTGTTCAGGTGTCAGCAACTAAAAGCGAAATTTCAGGCACAATAAGCTTGTAATACCGTTTTTACACCTTTTGGCTTTTCAATAATATTCACTAAACAATAATAAGCTGATACACCTGACTCGAATATTTATTCCCTGCTCTCAACTATCGGACTCGCTTAATAATCAGTCCGAAACCTTCTTTTTCCTGAAACCTGACACCTGAAACCTGAAACCTTTCTTTTCCCGAAACCTGATACCTTAAATGAAACTCCAATAAGTTAAAAAGCAAACCGCAGAACCGCAGAATGTCGAATTACGAATTTCGAAGGATGGAATCGCTTCGCTCAAGCCTTTTTTAAATAAGACAGGATACATTCCTTCAAAATTCGACATTCATTATTGACAGTCTCATAAAAAGTCGGATTGGGGAGCGACATTGCTCCTTTTCGGAGAGAGGGTTTCGACACCGGCGGCGTTAAGAATTCCAAGCTGTTTGAGGAGCTTGCGACGAGTTCTTGGAATTTAGTCGCCGGGGTCGAAATCCCCGAAAAGGGGCACCGGAGCGAGCTAATTTGACTTTTTACGGATTCATCATTATTCGATATTCGCTTTCCCATAGTTTCGCATTTGATCAGATTGGACGCTTGCGGCCAGCGGCGGCGCTGATACCTGAAACCTCCAAAGCCGATATATGCATATAGTACAATCTTCAACTATGCACTACGCCCCTTCCGGATCACACAGCGGCAATGTTATCGCCATTGTGGTCCCCTTGCCGGGTTCACCGGTCCCAGTCATCCCGCCGCCCAGGCTTTCAACGATCATAAAACTGACCGACAGTCCCAAACCGGTACCCCTGCCTGGATCTTTGGTAGTGAAAAATGGATCGAATATGTTGTTTAGATCTTCCTCACTGATGCCAGATCCGTTGTCGACAAACCGGATTTTCAATTGACGTCTGCCATTCTGGTTGGCCTTGCTCTCATCCACCTCGACATCGGTGATTATTTCCAATTTGCCGCTGTCTTCAGTGTCATCGCCTGAAAGGGCGTCAGCGGCATTGATGATCAGGTTCAGGAAAACCTGCCGCAGCTGGTTGGGATCGGCCATGACGGTATCTTCTGTGGCGGCGAGATCAAGGGTCAGCTCAATGTTTGACATCAACGGCTGGACTCTCAAAACATCGGCGGTGTCATGGATTAAATCATGCACGGAAACCGCTGTGCGGACGGTGTTCGAAGGTCGCGACACCTCCAAAAGTTGTCGGATAATGCCGTTGATGCGCTCGATTTCTTCTTCGGTGCGCTGAATATACTCATCTCTATCTTCCGCGGAAATATCCCCATGTTTGAGCAATTCCAGATAGCCGATTACAATTCCGATCGGATTTCCGATTTCGTGCGCAATACCGGCCGACAGCCTCCCCACCGAGGCCAATTTCTCGGCTTGTATAATGTCTTTTTGGGCCTGCTTCAACTCCAGGTTGGCGCACTCCAGAGACAAAACGGTTGATCTCAATTTCTCCTTGTCAGCTGATATGCGCTTCAACATGTTGTTGAGGGCTTTGGACAGGCTGCTGAGCTCGTTGTCTTCTTTTCGTACTGAAAATATAAGATCGTCATCCTCTTTGTAATCTGCGGCCCGTTTCGCCAGCCGGGTCAAGGGCTCGAGGTAGAGTTTGGAGACACGGTGAATTCCGACGAAAGTAAGGATGATCAAATTAATGAAAATATATATCAACAATAACTGCTGGGCTCGTTTTAGAGCAAAGTGAACCCGATCCAGGGACAAAACGATGCTAATGCCTCCCAAACGCCGGGTCCCTTTAATCAACGGGGTAGAAAGAACCAATTTGGCCTTCGACTGCCAGAATATGCTCCAGGAAGTACCGAAATAATGAATCTTCTTCTGATCGTCGACAATGGCATCCCGGGTCAATCCGGCCAGTTTTTCGGCTGAAATACCTGAAGGCCTTCCCAAATAGAGCCGATCACCTTTGTTCCCCAACAACAGTGCACCCGATATCTGCGATTCATTGATCATTTTGGAGATAAAAGATTCCGGAATATATTGGGGACGCGCCTCGGTGACCGCCTCGCTATCGAGCAGGTTTACCTTGAGAGAAGCCAGCAAGGTGTTTGCTCTGGACAGCTCGGATTTGATCAACTCGCGTTTGACGGTCACCATGGTTACCAAAACGATCAGTGACATGGCCATTAAAAGAAGGACCGCCAGGTTAAACGCAATTTTTGCCTTCAGACTGCGCACGAACATTTGAGCAAACCCCACCGGGTAATTTATGAGCCCTAAACAATCCCATTAAAATGTTTTTACATGCAATAATAATGCCTAAATTTAGGAGGTCTGCGCAATCTTGGCAGTGTCAAGGGAGAATCAAAGTTGAATGCATTATTCGTTCCAGTGCCTATTTTCAATTGCATATCAATGGTAGTCGTTTCGCCGGTGTGACCTGAGATAGGTACTTGGATTCTTATGGGATTTATCGCTCTTATTATTCGGGAGCGGTGCATCGATCGGGGGTCAACTATTTTTTGCTGGTATAACCGGGGTAGGAGGTGTCAAATTTGTAACGATCAACCAAAAAACCCGGAATCATTAAATGATTCCGGGTTTTAAAAAGATTCGGCGGCGTCCTACTCTCCCACACAGCTTCCCGTGCAGTACCATCGGCGCTTAAGAGCTTAACTTCCGTGTTCGGGATGAGAACGGGTGTGACCTCTTAGCTATAGCCACCGAAAATTGTTTTTCGTGTTTGGTGCTTGATTCTGCTGAAGCTCCGCTGTTGCACGCTAAACACAAAATATCAAACACCAATGTCAATCTGTATTTCCAGCACAAAACCGATCTCTCAGAAGCAATCATGCAAATTATTTTATGGCCAAGCCGCACGACCAATTAGTACCGGTAAGCTTAATACGTTGCCGCACTTACACATCCGGCCTATCAACCTTGTGGTCTACAAGGGGTCTTCAGTTCCACATGTTGCCATGCGGAAGGGATATCTAATCTTGGGGTAGGTTTCCCGCTTAGATGCTTTCAGCGGTTATCCTTTCCGAACGTAGCTACCCAGCAATGCCGCTGGCGCGACAACTGGAACACCATTGGTTCGTCCATCCCGGTCCTCTCGTACTAGGGACAGATCCCCTCAAATATCCTGCGCCCACGAAAGATAGGGACCAAACTGTCTCACGACGTTTTAAACCCAACTCACGTACCACTTTAATTGGCGAACAGCCAAACCCTTGGGACCTGCTCCAGCCCCAGGATGTGATGAGCCGACATCGAGGTGCCAAACCGCCCCGTCGATGTGAACTCTTGGGGGCGATAAGCCTGTTATCCCCGGCGTACCTTTTATCCGTTGAGCGACGGCCCTTCCATACGGGACCGCCGGATCACTAAGACCTACTTTCGTACCTGCTCGAAATGTCTCTCTCGCAGTCAAGCTCCCTTATGCCTTTACACTCCATGGCTGGTTTCCAATCAGCCTGAGGGAACCTTCGCGCGCCTCCGTTACTCTTTGGGAGGCGACCGCCCCAGTCAAACTACCCACCAGACACTGTCCTTCGCCCGGATCACGGGTCGAAGTTAGAACTCTAAAATAACAAGGGTGGTATTTCAAGGATGGCTCCACCGATACTGGCGTACCGGTTTCAACGCCTCCCACCTATCCTACACATACTATTCCAAAATCCAATGTCAAGCTGTAGTAAAGGTGCCGGGGTCTTTCCGTCTTTTCGCGGGTAGACGGCATCTTCACCGCCAATACAATTTCACTGAGTCCCTGGTTGAGACAGTGCGGAAGTCGTTACGCCATTCGTGCAGGTCGGAACTTACCCGACAAGGAATTTCGCTACCTTAGGACCGTTATAGTTACGGCCGCCGTTTACCGGGGCTTCGGTTCAAAGCTTCGCTCCGCCGAAACGGAACTAACAGATCCCCTTAACCTTCCGGCACCGGGCAGGCGTCAGACCCTATACATCGTCTTGCGACTTAGCAGAGTCCTATGTTTTTAGTAAACAGTCGCTACCGCCATTTCTCTGCGACCCCCTTCAGCTCCGCATGCGAGTTGCTTCACCTAATGAGGGCACACCTTCTCCCTAGGTTACGGTGTTATTTTGCCGAGTTCCTTAACCAGGGTTCTCTCAAGCGCCTTAGGATTCTCTCCTTGCCTACCTGTGTTGGTTTGCGGTACGATCACCTGATTATCTCGCTAGAGGCTTTTCTTGGCAGTATGGGATCAATCAGTTTGTTCCCGCAAGCGGGATCCTCATCACCTCTCGGCCTTGTAAATGAAAGGACGGATTTGCCTATCCTCTCGGCCTACCGGCTTGAACCACCTAATCCAACAGGTGGATGACCTACCCTTCTGCGTCCCCCCAATCACTCTCGCCCCCGAAGGGACAGCGATAATCCGGTGGTACAGGAATATTAACCTGTTTTCCATTACCTACGCCTTTCGGCCTCGGCTTAGGGATCGACTAACCCTGAGCAGATTAGCTTTACTCAGGAAACCTTAGGCTTTCGGCGAGCGGGTTTTTCACCCGCTTTATCGTTACTCATGTCAGCATGGTCTCTTCTGTCCTGTCCAGCCGTCCTTGCGGTCGACCTTCAACCCGAACAGAATGCTCCCCTACCGGACTTTTCCGTCGAAACGGAAAAGAACCCGCAGCTTCGGTAATGTGCTTGAGCCCCGTTACATCTTCGGCGCAGACTCACTCGACCAGTGAGCTGTTACGCTTTCTTTAAAGGGTGGCTGCTTCTAAGCCAACCTCCTGGTTGTCTGGGCATTTCCACATCCTTTCCCACTTAGCACATATTTAGGGACCTTAGCTGGCGATCTGGGCTGTTTCCCTCTCGACCACGAAACTTAGCTCCCGTAGTCTGACTCCTGTGATAGCAGTTGACGGTATTCGGAGTTTGGTTAGGTTTGGTAATCTGGTAGGACCCCTAGCCCATCCAGTGCTCTACCCCCGTTACTGAATAACACAAGGCTATACCTAAATATATTTCGGGGAGAACCAGCTATTTCCAAGTTTGTTTGGCCTTTCACCCCTATCCACAGCTCATCCGAGTAGTTTTCAACCTACAACGGTTCGGGCCTTCACGCAATTTTACTTGCGCTTCACCCTGGCCATGGATAGATCACTTGGTTTCGGGTCTACTCCACGCAACTAATACGCCCTATTCAGACTCGCTTTCGCTCCGGCTACACCTAACGGCTTAACCTCGCTACGTAAAGTAACTCGCTGACTCATTATGCAAAAGGCACGCGGTCAGGCTGAATAACGCCGCAGCGATACTCATAGCCCTCCCACTGCTTGTAGGCAAACGGTTTCAGGTACTATTTCACTCTCCTCACCGGAGTACTTTTCACCTTTCCCTCACGGTACTAGTTCACTATCGGTCACCAAGTAGTATTTAGCCTTAGGAGATGGTCCTCCCGAATTCCCACAGGGTTCCACGTGTCCCGCGGTACTTGGGTGTTCGACCCAGGAAGGCTGATCCATTTCGCTTACGGGACTGTCACCCTCTAAGGTGAGTCTTTCCAGACTCTTCAGCTATAAATCAGTTTTGTAACTTCCCGACGGATCCGAAACTCCATCCGGTCGAATCCCACGACCCCGAATATGCAACGCTTTCGGGCTTGACACATATTCGGTTTGGGCTGTTCCCCGTTCGCTCGCCGCTACTAGGAGAATCACTGTTGTTTTCTCTTCCTGCAGGTACTAAGATGTTTCAGTTCCCTGCGTTAGCCTCTGCAACCTATGGATTCAGTTGCAGATGTATCGGCACTACCCGATACGGGTTTCCCCATTCAGAGATCTCCGGATCAAAGCTTGTTTAGCAGCTCCCCGAAGCTTATCGCAGCTAGCCACGTCTTTCATCGCCTCTTGGTGCCAAGGCATCCACCGTGTGCCCTTAATAGCTTGGCCACAAAATAATTGACACGATCACATCAAATGCCTGTATTGGCTTCGTGCTTGAAAATACAAATTGTCAAAGAACGATGTTTTGGTCATAAAGTCGACCAAAATATGATTAAAAAATAACCAGACCGATCCATAAGTTGGTGTCCAGCCTGAAATTTAACGAAAATGATGAAGATGATGGCTGTGTACGGCGCTGGAGCGGGATGACCCATCCCATCGAAAGCGGGACGCTCTGCTTGATCTCGTTACCCCCCCTCGATCAGATTCGGTATTCTTGATCGTGGTGGAGGTGAACGGATTCGAACCGATGGCCTCCTGCGTGCAAGGCAGGCGCTCTCCCAGCTGAGCTACACCCCCAATTCAATCGCGGATCTGGGATAAAAAATTTTGGAGCCTATCACACCAAACTCCGAAATCTGAAATCCAAATTCGCTTTGGTGGGCCTGGATGGAGTTGAACCATCGACCTCACGCTTATCAGGCGTGCGCTCTAACCAAACTGAGCTACAGGCCCACGATGATTTTGGATCTCGGATCGGCGCCTTACGGCTGCTGCTCGATTGCATGATCCAAAATCCGATTGAGCCCATCATTCATTTTCAAATGTTAGAGAACAACACTTGATCTCTCAAAACTAAATAGTGGCCGAACGAGTCGAAAAGGTTCTAGTGTCTTTCTAAAAGTTTCAACGTCTATGGTTGCATCCTTAGAAAGGAGGTGATCCAGCCGCTGGTTCCCCAACGGCTACCTTGTTACGACTTCACCCCAATCATCAGTCATACCTTAGGCGCCTGCATCCCCGAAGGGTTTGCCCAACGACTTCTGGTACAACCAACTCTCATGGTGTGACGGGCGGTGTGTACAAGGCCCGGGAACGTATTCACCGTGGCATGCTGATCCACGATTACTAGCGATTCCAGCTTCATGAAGTCGAGTTGCAGACTCCAATCCGAACTACGAACTGCTTTATGGGATTGGCTCACCCTCGCGGGCTGGCGACCCTTTGTACAGCCCATTGTAGCACGTGTGTAGCCCTGGACATAAAGGCCATGAGGACTTGACGTCATCCCCACCTTCCTCCCCGTTAACCGGGGCAGTATCTTTAGAGTCCCCAACTAAATGATGGTAACTAAAGAAAGGGGTTGCGCTCGTTGCGGGACTTAACCCAACATCTCACGACACGAGCTGACGACAGCCATGCAGCACCTGTCACCGGGCTCCCCGAAGGGCACTCAAATTTTTCAAAAAGATTCCCGGGATGTCAAATCCAGGTAAGGTTCTTCGCGTTGCGTCGAATTAAACCACATGCTCCACCGCTTGTGCGGGCCCCCGTCAATTCCTTTGAGTTTTAACCTTGCGGTCGTACTCCCCAGGCGGAACACTTAATGCGTTAGCTGCGGCACAGCAGGGGTCAATACCCGCTACACCTAGTGTTCACCGTTTACTGCGTGGACTACCAGGGTATCTAATCCTGTTTGCTCCCCACGCCTTCGCGCCTCAGCGTCAGTATTGGTCCAGGAAGTCGCCTTCGCCACCGATGTTCCTCCTGATATCTACGCATTTCACCGCTACACCAGGAATTCCACTTCCCTCTCCCATACTCAAGTCCCTTAGTTTCAAGTGCACTTCCGGGGTTGAGCCCCGGGCTTTCACACCTGACTTAAGAGACCGCCTACGCGCTCTTTACGCCCAGTAATTCCGAATAACGCTTGCACCCCCCGTATTACCGCGGCTGCTGGCACGGAGTTAGCCGGTGCTTCCTTCAGTGGTACCGTCAGCACATGATGGTATTAACATCACGTGGGTTCTTCCCACTTGACAGAGCTTTACGACCCGAAAGCCTTCATCACTCACGCGGCGTTGCTGCGTCAGGGTTTCCCCCATTGCGCAAAATTCCTCACTGCTGCCTCCCGTAGGAGTCTGGACCGTGTGTCAGTTCCAGTGTGGCTGATCATCCTCTCAGACCAGCTAACCATCGTAGCCTTGGTAGGCCATTACCCTACCAACAAGCTAATGGTACGCGGGCTCATCCTCAAACAGAAGCTTACATGTAGAGGCCACCTTTGATCTCAAAAACCGAAGTCTTTGAGATGTTATTCGGTATTAGCATCGCTTTCGCGATGTTATCCCCAATTCAAGGGTAGATTACCCACGCGTTACTCACCCGTGCGCCACTGTACTAACTTCAGCAAGCTGAAGCGTTCTCGTGCGACTTGCATGTGTTAAGCACGCCGCCAGCGTTCATTCTGAGCCAGGATCAAACTCTCCAATTGAATTGTACAATGCTGTTTGGAGTAACAGCATCTTATTTTCGGACCCGACTCATCCGAATCCACTATTTAGTTTTCAAAGATCAAATGCCCGTCATGTTCGAGATGACGGTCAAAAAAAGCCGTTTATCAACCGCAAAAACGGCTTGTTAAATATACTAACTTGTTGGCTCTTGTCAACCTTTTTTCGACTTCCAAATTAAATTTGAAGCATTTTTTTTAAGGCTTCCAAGACAACCGCAAAAGCACTATTTTTATAATTATTTTTGACCAGTGTCAAGAAGAAAAAAACATTTTTTCTTATAAAAATATCGCGCCGGTGAAATTAATTCAGGCAGGCTTTTCGCGACTCACAAACAGAGACCAGCAAACTACAACAGACTTGACGCTTTGTCAACTCAATTCTGTAGGAATTTAGCCTAATTTTAAAAAAAACAGAAGACGGAAGACAGATGACGGAAGACAGAAGACAGAGGGCAGAGTACGGAAAACAGAGGACCGAGGTCAGAAGACAGAAGTCAGATTTTAAAATCCAGAAATAATACTGTTGTGCGGTTGCAGAGTTCATACTGTTCCAATACGCTTGAGAGTCTTGGCTATCCTCTGTTTTCCGCCCTCGGTCTTCCGTCTTCGGTCATCTGTCATTCGTCATCTGTCATCCGTTATCTGTCATCCGTCATCTGTCATCTGTTATCTGTTATCTGTCATCCGTTATCTGTCATCCGTCATCTGTCATCTGTCATCTGTTATCTGTTATCTGTCGTCTGTCTTCCGTCGTCTGTCATCCGTCTTCTGACTTCTGTAATCTTATCTTATGAAACCGCTTCTTGCCGGATCTCAAGACAATCGTGTTCTCACCGTCCAGGTCCTGTTCTGTAATCAGTTGATCGAAAGCGTCGATTCTGTGGCCGTTAACATAGGCACCACCCTGCTGAATGAGTCTGTGGGCGGCGCCATTGGAAGTGGCCAGCCCGGCATCCCGAAACAGTTTAAATGCAGGTATGCCGTCTTTTAACGCCTGCGGCGCCACGAATGTATGCGGGACGCTGACATCGTCAAGGTCCGCCCCCCCCCTTGGTAGCGAGCTTGAAGGTAGGAGGTCATCGGGAACTGAGCGGCTGCCAAACATGCTGGCAGATGCCTGATAGGCTTTGAGCGCCTCTTCTCGGCCATGGGCCAGCGAGGTGGCTTCAAAGGCCAGAACGGCCTTGGCGCTATTCAATTGTGAACCTTCCAGCGTATCGAGTCCGCGTATTTCATCCATGGGCAAAAAGGTGAACAGCGCTAAAAATCTGGCGACGTCACGATCATCGGTATTGACCCAGAACTGGTAGTATTCATAGGGCGGAGTTCTTTTTGCATCCAGCCAGACCGCCCCCTTGGCTGTTTTTCCCATTTTTTCGCCGCTGCTGGTAGTAATCAATGGAAAGGTTACGCCGAAGGCTGTTTTCTGATGCACCCGCCGAATAAGATCGACGCCGGCGACGATGTTGCCCCACTGATCGCTGCCGCCCATCTGCAACATGCAATCTTCCCGTCGACACAATTCCAGGAAATCGTAGGCCTGCAGTACCATGTAATTGAACTCGATAAAGCTCAATCCTTCTTCCGAGTCGAGACGGATTTTATAACTTTCGGCTTTTATCATCCGGTTGACCGAAAAAAATCGGCCGTAGTCCCTTAAAAACGGGATATACTCTAGCTTGGTCAGCCAGTCCGCATTGTTCGTCATCAACGCGCGCCCGTCGCTGAAATCGAGAAAATGCGAAAGCTGCATCTTAATTCCCTCGGCATTTGAAGCCAGATCTTCCAGCGTGAGCAGCTTTCGCATCTCGGTCTTGCCGCTCGGATCTCCCACCATACCGGTTCCACCGCCAACCAGCGCAATCGGCCGGTGCCCGCTGCGCTGCATGTGGGCCAGGGACATGATCGGAATCAGGCTGCCGACATGCAGGCTGGAGGCGGTGGGATCAAACCCGATATAGCAGGTGATGCTGCCCTGCTCGACATATTCCTTTAATTCCTGATCATGGGTCGTCTGTTCGATGAAACCGCGTCCCTTTAGCTCGTCAATGACGTTCGTCATAAATTTCGCCTCAGTCTAATCATTAGGTGGATAAATTCATCCAAGTCTCTTTATTGCTGTTTCAGGGAGCCGCGCAATTGCGCGAAATTTATTTGTTAGCATACTCCACCGCCCTGGTCTCCCGAATCACCGTAACCTTTATCTGGCCGGGAAAGGTGAGCGACTCCTCAATCTTTTTGACAACATCACGACTGAGCAGAATGGACTCCTCGTCGGTAATCTGATTGCTCTCGACGATTACCCGCAGCTCCCGTCCTGCCTGTATGGCATAGGTATTGGCAACCCCTTTGAAGGAGTTGGCTATATTCTCTAGGTCCTCCAGCCGTTTGATATAATTCTCCAACAGCTCCTTGCGGGCGCCGGGTCTGGCACCGGAAAGCCCGTCCGCGGCCTGGACCAGCAAGGCATACACTGAACCCGGGGGCACGTCTTCGTGGTGGGCCGCGACCGCATGCACGACTTTAGGAGATTCGCCGTATTTTTTGGCAACCCTGGAGCCGATAACGGCGTGAGGACCCTCGACTTCGTGGTCGATGGCCTTGCCGATGTCATGCAACAATCCCATTCGCCTGGCCATTTTAACATTCAATCCCAACTCGGAAGCCATGATTCCCGACAGAAAACCGACTTCAACCGAATGCTGCAGAACATTTTGAGCATAGCTAGTCCGAAACTTCAGCCGGCCCAGGTATTTTATCAATTCATTATGGATGCCATGCACGCCCACGTCAAAGGCGGCCTGCTCGCCGGCCTCCTTTATGGTGACGTCGACTTCCTGCTCGACTTTTTTGACCACGTCCTCGATCCGTGCCGGATGAATTCGGCCATCGGAGATCAGTCGCATGAGCGAAATGCGTGCGACTTCACGGCGGACCGGATTAAAACCTGACAAAATAACGGCTTCGGGCGTATCGTCGATGATCAAATCAATCCCGGTGGCGGCTTCCAGGGCTCTGATGTTGCGCCCTTCACGACCGATAATACGGCCCTTCATTTCGTCACTGGGCAATTGCACCACCGAAACGGTTCTCTCGGCAACAAAATCTCCGGCATATCTCTGAATAGCCGTGGCAAGGATCTTTTTGGCCTTTTTATCGGCCTGTTCCTTGGTTTCATTCTCTATTCTCTTGATATACTTGGCCCCCTCATGACGAGCCTCGTTTTCCATGGCCCGGATCAGAAGCTCTTTGGCCTGATCTACAGTCAGACCGGATATTTTTTCCAGTTGCCTTTTCTGCTCCTCAATCAGGTCGTTGTATTCCAGCTCCTTGCGTTCGAGTTTGCCCTCACGTTTGGTCAGATGCCTTTCCTTGCGCGTTTGCTCGCGCTCCCGCCGTTCGAATTGATCGATCTTGCGATCGATATTTTCCTCCTTTTGCATCAAGCGGGCTTCTCGCTTTTTCAGCTCCCCCCGGGTATCCTTGGTTTCGGCATCGAACTCGCTTTTTAATTTGAAAAGCCTGTCCTTAACCTCCAAGTCGGCTTCCCTGAGAAGTGTCTCAGCTTTTCGCTTGGATTCATCAGCAAGCCGAACGGCCTCTTCTTCGGCTGCTTTTATTTTCTGAGTCATGATTCTACCCTTGACCCAGTATGCGATCAGGAAACCGCCGAAAAACAATCCGATCCCGATCAATATGCTGTAATCATTCATTATATTTCTCCCCGGCAATCAAATTGCAGTTGCCAGCACCTGGGCGACCAGGTATATCAATCGGTTCGCAATAACCAATCGGGGGATAAGGTATAGAGAGGACGCTAAATCAGGGAAGTGCTACTCGCATCATGACATCCGACGGCTTCCACAAAAAGGGGAGAACCCCCGCCGCAATGCCGTGTTGTCAGGTCTTTGAACCTGGGGTTCAAAGTGGGCACCGTTTAGCTTCTTCAGGCTTTTCTGTTCAAGCAGAACTTGCGCACCGAAGCCAGGGAAGGTTCCCGTCATAGTAGCTGTTGGATCAAAGAATATCTTCCAATCACGCGCATGGCAGGGGAATCGGATATCTTCTGGTATTCAACTTCCTTCGCCTATAGACCATCTGAGATGGTTCCCGGAAAGATCGCTGAAGGAATCGGATTCGCTATGCTGGTATCGGTATAGGGAAGGTGGTTTTGCTAATTAGGGATCACATATGTCCAAATTCAAACGCTTACCTGGAATACCCATCACGGCACACTGTTATCCAATGTAGAAATCAATTTCGAGGTTCGATTAGTAACATCCCGCAACAATTTAGAATAGTTCCTTTTCAGTTCCATATGTTCATTGGCGATATTCAGTGCGGCGAGCATTAAGATGGCTAACTTTGAAATATTAGGTGATGTTTCAGATTGCTGATTCTCAACCCGGGTGACTTCTCTGACCAGAAAATCAGCAACTTCCTTTTCCCGGGCTACTTCTGAATTGGCTTTAAACGTATGTTGTTGTCCGAAAAGCTCTATGGTTACAGTTTTTTCCAAGCCTATTGACTTTATCCCTTCCGGTACCCATACCGTGCCGACCAGATACAAGATCACTCGGAAATTGCATCTATCCTCGTCAGCAAACCGTCAATTTTTGATCTGATCAAGGCCTTCTCCTCACCATAACTTCTTTCCGCCTCAACCTTACCTTGAATCTCCTCCTCTAGATTTTTTACTTGAGCCTTAAGCTCTAAATTAATTGCCTCTTGGGCTTTGCTAATTTCGATTAATCTTTCAACTTTTTGTTCGATTTTCTCCAGATCTTTAAAGATCAATTCATCGCTCAAAATCTTTACCTCACCTTAAATTAAATTTAATATAATCTGCAATATATCAAAAAGTCAAGGAATAATCCGAGTGTGCTTTTTCATGATTGCATCCACCAATTCCAGATCTTTGTATGTGTTGACGCCTAAAACCTGCTGAAAGTCGTCAGCAATTTCGACCCCCATATTCTTTTTTTGCCGGTAGCCGACCGCCACAATATCGGTAAGATACAGCTCGCCCTGGGCATTGTCTGATCGGATTTGCGGCAGGGCTTGCTGCAAAAATTTATTTTTCACACAATATATGCCGGAATTGACCAGCCTATTCGCCTTCTGCTCGCTGGTAGCATCGGCCTCCTCAATGATCCCGGCAACCCGTCGGTTCTCATCGAGCAGCACCCTCCCGTAACCATGAGGATCATCCAGTTCAACTGCCAGAAGTGAAATATCGCGTCTACCTTGCAGATGATTCTCTACCAGCCCGGCAATGGTCTCTGCTCGGATAAGGGGAACATCTCCATACAAGATGACCACATGCTCACAGTGATCAGGGATACAGGGCATGGCACACAATACAGCGTGGGCCGTTCCAAGCTGTTTGTCTTGACGGGCAAAAGTCAGTTTGCCGCATTCCGATAACGATGCGCGCACCGCCTGGGCTTGATTCCCGATAACCACGACGACGTTGTCTCCGGCTATTTGGCGGGCAGCCTCAACAACATAGATGATCATGGGTTGACCGTTTACCGCATGCAGGACTTTGGCCCTGTCGGACTTCATGCGTGTTCCCTTGCCGGCAGCCAGGATAATTACGGCAACATTGTTTTGCATATGTTCGACCTGTGTTTGAAACTACTGTTTTAAATAATTGAAGCGTCGGGGAGTTTTTCCCCTCTGTCTTTGTTCCCATTTTTCGGCCAGGTGCCGTTTAAGCGGCATTCTCTGCCCCGAAATACAAAAAGGGCAAACCAACATGCTGGTTCACCCTTAATAATACATAATTACCGCTTGGTGTAAACGTCGGAAACTGCCCGCTTTTGACTTAAGGCAGATTGGCGATACGCAAGCGCGTCACCGCGCGCTCGAGAGCGGCTCTGGCCCGGGCGACATCCACTTTTTCTTTGGCACGGTCCTCGGCAAGTCGCTTCTCGGCCCGCTCTTTGGCCGCTGCGGCCCGTTCGGGATCGATATCCTCCATTTTTTCAGCCGACTCTGCCAGTACCGTTACCTTGTCGGGAAGCGCTTCAGCAAAACCACCGCTGACAAACACATAACAATCCTGACCGCTTTCCGAGCGGTAGTGGATGGCACCGGTGTTTAAGGCGGTCATAAATGGTGTATGACCGGACAGCACGCCAAATTCACCCAGGCTGCCCGGGGCCATAACAATCTGGGCCATGTCGTTGACAACTGCCTTTTCGGGGGTAACAACTTCCAATCTTATGTTTTCAGCCATATCTGTTCCTCAAGGAGTGGAGTTTCTGTAACCTATCGATAATACGAAATTTCCATCCACCGGTCTTCAAGTCTGTCGAATTGGAATGGTGAAATGATGGAAAAATGGAATAATGGGCTTGGGATATTGAGATACTGGCTTAGTGAAAAACAGGCGCTCGGATGCTTTAAAAACCCAGCATTCCCGTATTCCACTATTCCATTATTCCAGTTTCAGATTTAGCTACAGGCGATAAAGGTTGCCTCCATTGCAACATGATTTTTTAGATCACGAAACCATTAATTATTCCGCAGACAGCTGTTTCGCTTTTTCGATGGCATCCTCGATGCCCCCTACCATATGAAAAGCCTGTTCGGGGAGATCATCATGCTTGCCGTCGATAATTTCTTTAAATCCTCGAATGTTGTCCTCAATCTTGACGTAGGCGCCGGGCGTATTTGTAAAAACTTCAGCCACATGAAACGGCTGTGACAAAAATCTTTCCAGTTTTCTGGCCCGGGCCACTGTGATCTTGTCTTCATCCGAAAGCTCATCTATTCCCAGGATGGCAATAATATCCTGCAACTCGGTATATTTTTGCAGAATCTGCTGCACCTGGCGCGCGACCTGGTAATGTTCATCTCCGATATAGGCCGCATCCAGGATTCGCGAGGTTGAATCAAGTGGATCCACCGAGGGGTAAATACCTTTTTCGACCAATTTACGTGAGAGAACCACCGTACCGTCGAGGTGGGCAAAGGTCGTGGCCGGCGCGGGGTCCGTTAAGTCGTCAGCAGGCACGTAGACGCATTGGACGGCGGTAATGGAGCCCTTGTCTGTTGAGGTGATACGCTCCTGGAGTTCCCCGAGGTCAACTGCCAGGGTGGGCTGGTATCCAACCGCAGAAGGCATCCGTCCGAGAAGGGCTGACACCTCAGAGCCTGCCTGGGTGAAGCGGAAGATGTTGTCGATGAAGATCAGCACGTCCTGACCTTCTTGATCACGGAAATACTCAGCAGCAGTCAGAGCGGAAAGCGCCACCCTTGCCCTGGCGCCGGGTGGCTCGGTCATCTGCCCGTAAATCAGCGCCGCCTTGGGCAGAACGCCGGCTTCCTTCATCTCATGGTAAAGGTCATTGCCCTCGCGCGTTCTTTCACCGACGCCGGCAAATACCGATATACCGCCGTGCTGCAAAGCGATGTTATTGACCATTTCCATCATAATGACGGTTTTTCCGACCCCGGCGCCGCCGAACAGGCCCATTTTGCCACCGCGCGGAAACGGGACCAGCAGGTCGATAACCTTGATGCCGGTTTCAAGCACCCGCACGGTAGTATCCTGCTCGGTAAATTTGGGAGCTTCACGGTGAATGGGAAGCATTTTTTCCTGGCTCACCGGGCCCAACCCATCCACCGGTCGTCCGACCACGTTGAGAACGCGGCCCAGTCCGGCTTCACCCACGGGCATCATAATCGGCTTGCTGGTATCTTTAACCGTCTGCCCTCTCGTCAGGCCGTCGGTCACATCCATGGCAATGGTCCTGACCACATTGTCACCCAGATGCTGGGCGACTTCAACCACCAGATTGTCTTCCTCATCGCTGATGGCGGGATTTGTGATCATAAGTGCCGTATAGATCGTCGGCAGATGGCCCTGCTCGAATTCTACGTCGACAACAGGCCCCATAACCTGCGTTATTGTCCCAGTGTTTTCTCCCATCTATAGACCTCCAAAATGTTTAATTTGTGGCTCGTTATTGTATCAATATTTAATCGCCTGATAAGCGTTCACGGGTTCAGGGTTCCCCGTTCAGGGTTCTCCTGACGCCGGGGACCCACAATTTCGTTCAGTTTTCATACATATTAATTTCAGTGTTGAAAACTCAACTATTCAGATTGGAAACAAGCCCCAACCTCTGAACCTTGAACCCTGAACGGTAAGTATCCCTTATCCCTTAAGCGCCTCGGCACCGCCGACAATGTCCATTAACTCTGCCGTAATGGCGGCCTGGCGGGCTTTGTTAAACAGCAGTGTCAAATTCTCGATCAAGTCGTTGCATGCCTTGGTGGCATTGTCCATGGCAGCCATGCGGGCGGCATGCTCGCTGGTGGATGTTTCCAGCAAACAGCTGTGCAGCTGCACATGCACGCTTCTGGGCAGCAGTTCCCCCAGGAGGCTGTCAGGCGATGGTTCACAGATGTGCTCCGCCTGATACTCCCCGGCTTCCTCCGGAACGTCCTGGTCTTCGGTTTCAATCGGTGGAATCGGGAGCAGCTGTTTTAGCATCGGTGCCTGGCGGCCCATGCTGATAAACTCAGCGTAAATCACATAAACTTCGTCGTAGTCCCCGTTGAGAAATCCGTCGACAAGCTGGCGTCCGGCAGTGGCGGCCACGCTAAAGCCCAAATTGGTACCCACCACACCGATATGTTCATCTGCAATCGAATAGCCGTTTTTGCGACACCAATCACGCCCACGTTTTCCGAAATTAGTAAAGGAAAGCTCTAAACCGTCCCCTTTTTTCTCCTCGAGAAAGCTGTTGGCTTTGTCAATCAGGTTTACATTGAAACCGCCGCACAGCCCCCGGTCCGAGGTGCATAAAACCAGGTGAACTTTTTTGACCTCCTCGCGCGGTACCAGCAGGGGACTGGCTTCATCCCCGGATTTCTGGGCCAGGCTTCCCAGAACCTCCGCGAACTTGTTGGCATAGGGACGAAAATTCTCCATATTCACCTGGGCGCCCCGCAGCCTCGAAGTGGCCACCATGTTCATCGCCTTGGTGATCTGCTTGGTCTTTTTTACTGCGCCAATTTTATTCTGGACATCTTTTAAGCTTGGCATACTGATTTGCTCCGTGTTGCGCGTTTCGAGTTGCGCGTTTCGCGTTGCGTGTTGCGTGATTCGCGTTTCGGGGCTGACCTGTCAGAAATTTCTGCGCAACCCGCAACCCGCAACCCGCAACCCGTATCTCGTAACTCGTCTTACTTAATCGTATCCTTGAACTCTTCGCCGTAGGCGGTCAGGGCTTCGGCCATCACCTTGTCCAAATCGTCTGAAATCGCTTCCTTTTCTTTGAGCTCGGAAAAGACCTGCGGGTAGCGGTCCTCGATAAACGAGTACAGCCCGGCTTCATATTTGGCCAAAACGTCGACGGGAAGGTCGTCCAGATAGCCCTTGGTTCCGGCATACAGGATGCTGACCTGCTTTTCCATCGGCAGCGGCTGATACTGGGGTTGCTTCAGGATTTCAACCAGCCGCTGCCCGCGCGTCAACTGTCTTTGGGTAGCTGCATCCAGATCGCTGCCGAAAGCGGCGAAGGCTTCCAGTTCCCTGAACTGGGCCAGGTCCAGCCGCAGCGTGCCAGCCACCTGCTTCATGGCCTTCACCTGAGCGGCGCCGCCGACCCGGGATACCGACAGACCGACATTGATGGAAGGTCTGACTCCGGCAAAAAACAGGCCCGGTTCAAGGTATATCTGCCCGTCAGTAATCGAAATAACATTGGTGGGAATGTAGGCCGAGACGTCACCGGCCTGGGTTTCAATGATCGGCAGGGCCGTCAGAGAACCGGCACCAAGCTCGTCGTTCAATTTGGCGGCCCGTTCCAACAACCGGGAGTGGTTATAAAAAATATCGCCCGGAAAGGCCTCACGACCCGGCGGGCGTCTGAGCAGCAGTGAAACCTGCCGGTAGGCGGCTGCCTGTTTGGAAAGATCATCGTAAATAATCAGCGCATGCTGGCCTTTGTCGCGGAAATACTCGCCCATGGCACAACCGGCATAAGGTGCAATAAACTGCAGCGTCGCCGGATCACTGGCGCAGGCGGAAACGATGGTCGTATATTCCATGGCACCATGTTTTTCCAGAACAGCATGAACCTGAGCGACGGTAGATTTTTTCTGGCCGCAGGCCACATAGATGCAGAAAACATCGGTATCCTTCTGAGCCAAAATGGCATCGATGGCGGCGGCCGTTTTGCCTATCTGGCGGTCGCCGATGATCAGCTCGCGCTGCCCTCTTCCCACCGGGGTCATGGCGTCAACGGCCTTTAAGCCGGTGTAGCAGGGTTCGTGCACGCTTTTGCGGGCAATAACACCCGGGGCCACCATTTCAACCCGGCTAAACTCCTTGGAATCGATCGGGCCTTTGCCGTCCAAAGGCTCCCCAACGGCGGAGACCACCCTTCCAAGCACGGCCTCACCAACCGGTACCTGGGCGATCTTTCCGGTACGTTTGACCATATCGCCTTCTTTGATATGGATGTCCTCGCCCATGATAGCGCAGCCGACATTGTCTTCCTCGAGGTTCAACACCAGTCCCAGGATGCCGCCGGGAAACTCCACGAGTTCTAAAGCCATAACCTTTTCCAGGCCGTAAACGCGCGCAATACCGTCACCAACCGATAAGACGACACCTGTTTCGCTCAGCTCAACTTCTTTTTCGTAATCCGTGATCTGTTCTTTAATAATTTGACTGATTTCTTCTGCTCTTAGTTCCATTAGACACCCTCACCCCTTTTTAATGATTCTCTCATATTGAGTAATTGTGTTTTAATACTCCCATCCAGAACAAGATCATCGATACGAGTCACGATTCCGCCTATCAGGCCTGGATCCTGTTCAACATCCAGAATAATATCTTTTCCTGTCCTGTCCGACAGGGTGCTGCGGATTTTATCGACCGTCTCCGACGACAGCTCCGTCGCCGAAACCAGACTGGCCCGCGCAATGCCTTTTAATTCATCGGCCAGCTTTTGATAAAAATCATTGATACTGCCCAAATAAATAAATCGCCCCTTATCGAATAACAGGGTCAAAAAGGATTTCATCACCCCGGAGAGCGCCATCTTCTCCATGATCGTCCCCAATACCTTTTTGCGCCCTTCAGCGTTGTAAAGGGGGTTGTTGATGGCCTGCTCCAGAGCGCCTTCCTTTTCAATCAAGGCACTGAATTCGCCAAGTTCCTTCCTATACGTTTCGATTTGTCCGTCTTCTTTTCCGATCAGCAATAGTGCCTTGGCATAACGTCTCGCAATCGCCAGATTTTTCATCCTGCCACCACCTTCTTCAGATATTCGTCAACCATTCTATCTTGATCTTCTTCCGTAAACTTGTCCCGAATAATTTCTTCGGCCTTTACGATGGATTTTTCCAATATTTCTTTTTGCAACTCTAACTTGGTCTGCTCAAACTCATGCTCTATATTGCGGCGGGCTTGCGCTTGCAGCTTTTCGGCGGAATCCTGGGCCGCCTTCAGTATTCTGGCCTTGGCCTCGTTGCCCTGACGCACATAGTCATCGACGATTCGTTCGGCCTCTTTTTCCAGTTCGGCCAATTTTTGATTATATTCGGCCAGCTGTTTTTCCGCTTCGGCCTTTTGTGCCTCCAGGTCATCGAGCTGTTCCTTGATAACTTTGATCCTGGAGCCGAGCGCCTGGGACAAGGGTTTGCGCAGAACGAAAACGAGAGCCACCGCCAGCACGGTAAAATTCATCACGCGAAAGGTGTCTTCCCATTCCCAGGTTTTGGTGGCTCCCCCACCTTCAGAGGCGCCAAGTGCCGTCGAAATGGGCAGCGATAGAAGCACCGGAATAATTAGAATAAATAGAATGATGGCCGCTTTATTTCTTTTCATCGGATGTGATCGGCCGGTACCGAAAATCTTCATCAAACAGCCCTCCCCAAAATTTTTTCACTGATCTGATCGGCAAAACTATCGATTTCCTTTTGCAGGCTATCTCTGGCGACCTCGGCTTCTTGTTTTATTTGATCGTGAACCTGCTCCAACTCTTCCTGGGCCTTCCGATTGATGCCGGCCAGGATCGATTTTTCTTCGTCGGTCGCTTCCTGCATCAAAGCGTTTTTTTGGTCGATGCCTTTTGAGCGCGCTTTTTTGATACCCGCAGCAAACGCTTCGTCTTTCTCTTCGGCATCCCTGGTCGCAGATTCAATCGAGTGCTCGAGACCGTCCACCTTCTCTTTTCTCTGGCTCAAGATTTTACGGATCGGCTTGTATAGAAGCAGGTTCAGCACCCAAATGGCAAAAACGAAGTTGGCTATCTGAATAAGCAGAGAACTGTCAGGGGTGACGACCACGCCGGCGCCTAAAGCGTGCAGAGGCAAAAGGACAAAGGTCAGGGTGATCAGAAATAGCAGATGCGGAAAACGTTTCCGGTGAAAACCAGAAATATTCATGTAAAACCTCCATCGACAATTTTTATCTATTAAATCACAAGAGCTGTGGTACTCCCCTGATAAGAAAAGGCGTGACTGCGGCGGTCTATACCATCTGACCTAAATGGTTGTCAAAGGTTTTTTGAAAATTTTTGCAGTCCAAGACTTGAAGGGAATCAAAGAGGTAAGTGTTCTGGATTGTTACAGAAATACAGCTGACACAACGGTCTTTCAGAGCAGGCTTCAATTCAATCACCCCGGCCCGGAAAGGGTGGGTGCGGCCTATCAGCCGGGTGATTTTAGCAGCGGCAAGAGTCAAGAAATTTGTGGAGCCGCCGCCCCCTCTTCACAGCCGGCACATCACGATTTTTTTTCTTTGGCCTGTTTATCTTGTGGCTGGTTGTTGACATACAAGACCGGCTCACCGCCCTTATGCGGCCTGTTTCTCATCAAACAGTTTCCATTGAACACGCCGCCCGGTTCGATGGAAATGAGCGGTGAATTGATATCGCCGCCGATTTTTCCGGGAGGATAGACTTCAATTCGTTCCTTGGCATCGATGCCACCGTTGAGTTCACCCCTGATCACGGCCACATTGACCGCCGCGTCGGCATTGACAACGGCGTTTTCACCGACAATCATGGTGCCGCCGGTGCTGGTGATTTTGCCGGTAACCTTGCCATCAACTCTGATAGTTCCCCGAAATTCGATGTTGCCCTCGATAATGGCGTCAGCGCCGATAAAAGTTGATATTCGGTCCGATCCTCTGTCTTTCTTCATGGCACTCCCCTGTCCTTTCCCCCCAATTGTATATGGCAATTAAACGGAACGATAACCAATAATAAGGTATGCTGAGGTTTACCTATGGCATCTGTGTCTGCAGATCACGGAGTAATGGCGTGATGGAGCTTTGCAGTTTTGTAATCGTGGCGCCGGAATTTCATCCCCTACTCCAGTACTCCAATACTGCGAAAAATTTCAAAAATAAAATCACACCCAGCATTAACCTTATTTCTGTTTACAAGACCGAAATTAAATGAACTTTGCCCCTTGGATATTATTCCAGCATAAAGCGCCGCATACTGACATTCATTAATAAGCCGATCCCAATGGCAGTTGTCAATACCGAAGACCCGCCATAGCTCACCAAAGGCAGGGGCACGCCAACCACCGGCATCAGTCCCATGGTCATTCCGATATTAATGATCACCTGCCAGAAAAACATGGAGGTGATTCCAACGGCCAGAATGGTTCCAAACGGTTCCCGGCACCCTTGGGCAATGTTCAGACCCCAGAATATCAGCAGCAGAAAAAGCAGCACGATCGCAACAGAGCCGATGAAACCCCATTCTTCAGCCAAAACGGAAAAAATGAAATCGGTATGCTCCTCCGGCAGAAAGGACAATGCGTTCTGGGTGCCTTTCAAAAAGCCCTTGCCGGATATCATTCCCGATCCGATGGCGATCTTGGATTGGATAATATGATACCCCGCCCCCAGCGGGTCCCGATCGGGATCAAGGAATACCAGAATCCGCCGTTTCTGGTATTCCTTCAAAAAAAACCAGACGAGGGGGATCACAGCCGCACACGAGACGATCAAGTAAATAAAAGACCGCCGCTCGATCTTAACAAATACGGTGATGGATCCGGCAATCAATAGTATCAGCCCGGCAGTGCCGAGATCCGGTTGTCTGACGATCAGCACAAACGGGATGAGGGTCAGCAGAGCCGGTCTGAATAGCTCCCGCAGGGTGTGCCCTCTGGTGTTGGCATCCTTGGCATAATAACGGGCCAGCACGATCATGACCGCTATTTTGGCCAATTCCGACGGCTGCACGGAAATCGGTCCCAGCAACAGCCAGCGTCTCGAACCACCGGCGGATTTACCGTAAAAAAGGACCCAGAGCAGCAGCAGGATGCAGCCGAGGTAGAGTATGTGTCCCCAGCGGTCCAGCAGTTTATAGTTGATCGAGAAGGAAACTGTCATGGCGACCAGGGCCGTCGAAAACCAGATAAGCTGTTTATAAAAAATGATCTTTTGGGGTGCCGGTGTTTCGGCGGTGACGGCGCTGTAAAGCGTAAACAACCCGATAGCACCAACTATACTCGCAATGCCCAGCAGGCCCCAGTCGAAATTTTGTATCAGTCGTCGGTCAAACAATGTGGTTTACTCCCCGGTTAATGTTTGCTGATCCGGCCTAAAAGTCGCTGCCCATTTTGCACTTGAATGCTAAGCGCATTGCGCAGAGCGCATGGAGTGAAATTCGGGAAATAAATATCACCCTTCCTTTCAAGTGCTATACAAAGGCATGCGATTAAAAATGACAAGCGAGCAACGCAATGTGCGGTGCGCACAGAACGCTATGCCCTTTGCCCCATGCGCTATGCTCCCTGCGCCATGCGCTATAGGCCCTATTGGTCCTATAGGTCCTATATGCCCTATATGCCCAATGCCGCATGCCGGCTACCCACTGCCACCCGTATCCGCCTCGGCCTCGTCCTGCGCCACTCGGTCGGCCGCCCACGGTTTTCTCAGATACGTTTTGATCAGCTCGCCGGCTACCGGAGCGGCGGCGCTGGAGCCGTGTTCGCCGTGTTCGACCAGCACCGCCACCGCGATCACAGGATTTTCTGACGGTGCATAAGCAACAAACCAGGCATGGGGTCTGTGATGGGCCGGACGATCCTTTTCTTCATCCTCATCGTCGGTTTTACGGCTGATAACCTGAGAGGTCCCAGTCTTTCCGCTGACTTCGATATCCGCCAGGCGACTACCCCTGGCAGTGCCGTGTTCGCTGTTTACGACCTCCCAGAGGCCGGTTTTAACTATTTTCAGGGTGGCCTCGCTGACCGGCACCTTGCCGATCACCTCGGGTTCGGCTTGATGCAATACGCGGCCATCCGGTGTTTTAATGGCGTCGAGTATCAGGGGCTTGTAGCGTGTACCGCCGTTGGCAATGGCGGCTGTCATCCCCACCATCTGCAGCGGTGTCGCCAGGTTAAATCCCTGTCCAATGGCGACAGACAGAGTTTCGCCCTTCTGCCAAGGAACCCCGGTGCGCTTTTTTTTCCAGGCAGCCGTCGGTATCAATCCTTTGGCTTCTTTGTCCAGATTGATCCCGGTGGGTGTCCCCAGACCGCTTGCTTTGGCATACCAGGCCAGTCGATCCACACCCAGAAGCTCGCCGACTTTATAAAAATAAACATCGCAGGACTCGGATATCGCTTTGCGAATCTCTACTTGCCCGTGGCCGCCCTTTTTCCAGCAGCGGTAGGTGCGGTTGCCAAATCGATAAGAACCCGGACAAAAAACCTGGGTGCTTTCATCGATAATACCCTCTTCGAACCCGGCTATGGCCGTTATAATCTTGTAAGTGGACCCGGGAGGATATTCACCTTGAATGGCCTTATTTTCCATGGGACGGAAGGGATTGGAGATCAGGGTGTCCCACTGCTCATGGGACATACCGACCGCAAAGTAGTTCTGATTAAATGACGGGCTGCTGGCCAAGGCCAGAATCCGGCCGCTGTCCGGTTCCATGGCGACCGCAGCTCCGGCAACACCCCTCAGGATTGATTCGGCCTTTTCTTGCAGGGCATGGTCAATGGTTAAATAAATATTGTGCCCGGGTTTAGCTGTGACGGTTTTTAATACCCGTACCACCTGACCATTGGCATTGACCTCAACCTGACGGCCCCCGCGCGTCCCGCGCAGATAATTCTCGTAGGCCTTTTCAGCGCCGTATTTACCGATGAAATCCCCCCGGCGGCGCCCCGGATATTTCTTCCCGGCAAGCTCGGCGGAACTGATTTCGCTCAAATACCCGATAAGGTGGGCGGCATCCTGCACATTGAGATAATGCCTTCGCAGCTTAACATTGACCGTGATGCCGGGAAGACGGTATTTGTGCGCTTCTATTGATGCCAGCGCATTTCGGCCGATATCCTGTTTCAGCAAAATCGGTTTATAGGCGGAGAGATACTTGCGGTGTTTAAGTTTCAGCAACAATTCCTCATGGGGGACATCGAGGTGTTCTGAAACCTTTTTTATGGTATCTGCAACTTTTCCGGCGTCGTTAAGGGTGATGCTGACATCGAAGGATGGTCTGTTCTCCACCAGGACATGGCCATTGCGATCGTAAATCAGCCCCCGCGGCGGATCGATATTCTGGAGTCTAATCCTGTTGTTCAGGGACAACAGTCGATATTCCTCTCCCCGGATCACCTGGAGGTAAATCAGCCGAAGCAGGAGAATAGCAAAGGCCGCCAATACGCATATCATGACACCCGAGATGCGCTGCCGGAACCATTCGGCATCTGCTGTTTTTAAATACTTAGCGACCATGCTGCGAGCAAATGATGAGGTTTGAAGATTGGCGAATGACGGTATTCAATCATTTTAATATTTTATAGTTATAGATGACGGAGCCAGGCGCCCGTCATCATTTGGTTCCGCCGGACGCCGATCACTAGACATAGGTCATTCAGATTGGTGGGCATAGAAGGCCTTAAGGCCGACAGCCAGCCAATCATGAGTATTTCTGAAAACGATTAAAAACAAAGCCCCTGTCAGCAGGGCCCACAGGACCTGAACCGCCACAATTTTAATGGCATCGCCGGCAAACTGCTGCTCGGGACTAAAAATGGCGAGAGAACCCAGAAATATGAGATTTTCCACCAATACACCGGCGGCAACGATAAGGGTGATCGCAAACACGCGTTTGCCGACCTGGAGCAGTTGGGTAATCGCCTTAACACCGGCAAACAACCACAGATAGCTCGTTAAATATAGGCCGAAGGGGCTGCCGGAAATGTTGTCCATGATAAAACCGATAAAACAGACGAAGAGCAGGCCCTCGCGGACAGGGCGCAGCAAGCCGAGATAAACAATGAAGGGAATCAGCAAATCGTAAAAACGATCCAGCAATGATAAATACGGCATTACCGTGGTTTGCAAAATCACCAGAACCAGGCACACAGCTATATTGAAACAATAACTCATTACCGGCTCGCCATATCGTGTTTCGGCAGCGTCAGTACCACCAACACCTCTTCCAGCTTCTCAAAATCAACAAAGGGAGTCACGATGATTTCATGAAAAATATCGGCGTCATGATCGATGACGTCCGCAACAATGCCGATCCGCAGCCCTTTGGGGTAAACACCGTCAAGTCCGGATGAGACGACGACGTCGCCGACGCGGACATCATTTTTGCGCAGCACAAATTCCAGTCGGCAGCGATCGGTGGATTCGCCCTTGATGACGCCCCGGGCGCGGGTTCTTTGCACCAGGGCATCTATGGCACCGTTGCGGTCTATTATCAACATGACTTTGGAGTAGTGGTTCGACACCTCGACAACCTGGCCGGCGATACCCTGCGGCATCACGACGGGCAAACCCGTGGTCAACCCGTCGGCTTTGCCTTTATCAATAATGACCGTCTTGAACCAGGCCGATGGATCTTTACCGATGACCTCCGCGGCAACCGCCATTTCGGCAATGGTTTTTTCAAAGTCGAGCAGGTTGCGCAGGCGGACGTTGGCCAGCTCGGTCTCCCGCCACTGATTATTGATTTCAAGGGCCTGGTTCAGCTGGGCGCCTAACATCTGATTTTGCCGGGTGACCGATACCAGATAGAAATAGTGGTACCAAATATCCCTGGCAAACCGCATCGTTCGGGTAACCAGTTCCTGGAAAGGAGAAATAAAAGAAATTGCGATTCGCTCTAGACCAAATGTTGCGTAGCGTTTGCTGCTGACTGAGAGGACGATGATGTTGACGGCGATCAAAACGATGACGCCAACGATGAGCACCATTTTTCTGGAAAACATGGAATTGGACTACGGCATAGCCTTTTATAAGTTAATTCAGCGCGAATGGACACGAATAAGCACGAATTGGGTCTCAGGTACTACTGGCGGCTTTTACTCAGAAAGATCAACTTCGAGGGAATTCGTGCCAACTGGCGGCTATTTCCACACCAATAGAATCTCGGCCTGCTGTATCAAGCAATTACGACTTCCCTTAAAAATTCGAGGTTATCCAGGGCCTTGCCCGAACCCAGCGCAACTGTCGACAAGGGGTCCTCGGTGACGGTAATCGGCAGGCTGGTTTCCTCCCGAATCAAACGGTCCAAATTCTTAAGCAGAGCACCACCTCCGGTCAGGATAATGCCGCGGTCGACGATATCGGCAGACAGCTCCGGCGGAGTTTGCTCCAACGCAATTTTTACCGTCTCGACAATGGCATCAATTTGCTCGGAGATGGCGATCCGGATCTCCTCGGAATCGATGGACAGGATTTTCGGGATCCCCGAGGCCAGATCACGGCCTTTCACTTCAATGGTTTCCAGATTTTGCGGATCCGGATATGCATTGCCGATGGTTGTTTTGATCACTTCAGCTGTCCGTTCGCCGATGAGCAGGTTGTATTTGCGCTTGATGTACTGGATAATAGCGGAGTCCATCTTATCGCCGGCGACCCGCACGGACCGACTGTAGACAATTCCCTTCAGCGATATCACGGCCACCTCGGTGGTTCCCCCACCGATGTCGACCACCATGTTGCAGGTAGGCTCGGCGATTGGCAGGCCGGCACCGATGGCCGCAGCCATGGGTTCTTCAATCAGGAAGACCTCCCTGGCACCTGCGGATTCAGCTGACTCTCTGACGGCACGTTTTTCAACCTGGGTAATGCCTGACGGGACGGCCACGATAATCCTGGGCCTCACAAAGGTCCGGCGGTTATGAACTTTGCGAATAAAATGCCTCAGCATGGCTTCGGTGACTTCGAAGTCGGCAATCACGCCGTCGCGCATGGGCCGGATTGCCACAATGTTGCCCGGCGTTTTACCAAGCATGTTCTTCGCTTCAAGACCGACAGCCAGAACGCGGTTCTTGGACCGGTTGCCGGTGCTGACTGCCACAACCGACGGTTCGCTTAATACGATTCCCTTGTTTTTGACGTAGACAAGGGTGTTGGCCGTACCCAGATCAATTGCAAGATCGTTGGAGAATATCCCCAGGATGCCATCTAGAAAAAGATTCATAGTACCTCATCATTGCACACTTTGGATGCGCCGCATTTATTTACAGTGGTGATCTAAGAATAGGTTACGTCATTCGCGCGGTTCAGCTTGCAACCACTTATGGGACCCTTCTGCACTTCGGGGCTTATTTTTGAAAAATAGAACTATATCAGTAAATTACTATCAGAGTTATCATAACACTACAAGAAAAATTTATCACTAAAAAAAATGATGTCTAGTGGAAAAAACCTTCCGCTCAGGGTTCGGGGTTCAAAGGTTCAAGGTTTCAATCGAGTTTGCACCCTCGACTTGTGAGCCTTGATGATAATACACAATGGCTCAAAAAGGAAGACCTGAAAATCTAGCAGCAATGAATCCCTGAACCTCCGAACCCTTCAACCCCGAACCGCGGGACCCAGCAGGCACTGCATTATCTCGTCGTGCAGCTTCGGCCTGAATACTTTAATGGTCTCGTTGGCGCGCTTTGGATGAACGCGGTTGGTGAGCAGGACAACGATAAGGGAACGCTCAAGGTCCATCCAGAAGGAGGTGCCGGTAAATCCAAGATGGCCGACGCTTTGAAAAGAGAAGAATTTGCCCGAACTGGAGCCGCACGAACTCGGTGCATCAAATCCGAGAGCTTTATCGCTGTGCGGCAGTCGACGGAAAAACAACTTGACCATGTCGGGCCTAAACAGCCGGATGGCCGGTTTTCCATGATAGGCCGCCAGCAGATGGCTGAGAAGGCCGTGGACATCCGCGGCGGTGCCGAAGAGGCCTGCATGGCCCTGGATTCCGCCGACCGCATACGCATTTTCATCGTGCACCTGGCCGGCTAGCACGCGACGCCGCCATGGGCACTGCTCGGTTGCCGCATAAACACCGGGCGGTCGGTCGGCCTTCAGGTCTATGAAAAAGAGGCCGCTCAATCCCAGGGGGGTGTAAATCTTCTCGGATACGAAACGGTCAAGCGGCTTTCCCCCGATCTCCTCGATCAACCACTCCAGGATCATGAAGCCGATATCGCTGTAAACCACCTGACTGCCGACGGGATGAACAAGTGGTTCTTTGACCAGCAAATTCCGCAGGGCTGATTTTCGCTTATCCAGGGGGTGGCTCTCGATTGTCTTATAAAAGGCCCTGTAATCGGCCAATCCTGAATTGTGATACAGTAAATGCTTGATTTTGATGAATGCCTTTGGATCACCTTTAAAGGCCGGCAGGACCTCGCCCAGATCTTGATCCAAACCGACTTTGGCCTGCTGGACCAGCACCATAATCGCCAGCGTTGTCGCCAGGGGTTTGGTCAGGGAGGCCAGGTCAAAAATCGTGGCGGCCGTCATCGGCAGTTGGGTGAAGATGTCCCTTGAGCCAAAAGCGTTGTGAAATAGGCGCTCGCCTTCATGCGAGACAAGCAGCACGGCACCCGGAAATACCTTGTCGGCGATCGCCTGCTGCATGAGTTTTTCAATTGAGGTCATGTTTCGGACTTTAATCGATTCTATCGTAATTACGATTTCTCAACCCCGATATCTGCCACCGATTTTCTGACTTCGGCTTTCTGTCATCCGTCATCCGTCGTCTGTCTTCCGTCATCCGTCATCCGTCATCAGCCATCCGTCATCTGTCATCCGTCATCCGTCATCTGTCGTCCGTCATCAGTCATCTGTCATCCGCCATCCGTCATCCGTCATCCGACATCTGTCGTCCGTCATCCGTCATCTGTCATCCGTCATCCGTCATCTGTCGTCCGTCATCCGTCATCCGTCATCCGTCATCAGTCATCTGCCATCTGTCTTCCGTCATCTGTCGTCTGTCGTCCGTCATCCGTCGTCCGTCATCCGCCATCTGTCATCCGACATCTGTCGTCCGACAGTTGCCCTCTGGTGATATGACAACAAACACCGGTCCGCATCCAGAGTCGCCTCCAGACCCAAGGGAAGGGTCAGATTGGGATTTCCGTGTCCGGCTGCCAGTCCGGCCAATATCGGTATCCGCCAACCGCCGAATATGTCTTTTATGATCGTTAAAATGTCCTCCTGCGGTCCACAATCCTCGAAAGATCCCAACACAATTCCGGCCAGGCCCTCAAAACAACCGGCCAGCCTCATCTGCGTCAGCATCCGGTCGACCTTGTAGGGCGCTTCGGCCCGGTCCTCAAGAAACAATATCCTGCCGGAAAAACTCGGCGAATAGGGCGTTCCCACCAGATGGCATAAGGTCGCCAGGTTACCCCCGCAGATAATACCGCCACCTGACCCGGACCTGACGGTGATCCCGCCGGTCACCGATATTTCCAGTCTGCTGGCGGATGAAACCGTCTGCAACAACGATTGTGTGGTCATCTCATCGGCATCAGCCAGCGAGGTTACCACGGGCCCGTGAAAGCCCACCAGTCCGCAGCGATCGAACATGACCGCCAGAAGGGCCGTAATATCGCTAAATCCTATGAAGATTTTGGGATTTTTCGCAATGACATCGTAATCCAAAAGATCCAGAATTCTGAGCGAGCCGTAGCCACCACGGGCACAGGCAATGGCCTTTATAGAATTATCGGCAAAGAGCCGATTGACAACCTCAGCCCGATGTCTATCGGTCCCCGCCAGGTAAGTCCGCGCGTCGAGCAGCCCGTCGGGCACGTAGATCTCGAAACCCATTTCTGCCAGCACGCTCACGCCACGGTAAAATAATTCATTGTCGTAAGGCCCGGCCGGGGCTACAATGCCGATGGTGTCACCAGGCTCAAGCCCGGCCGGCACCCGGAGTTGCAGGCTAGTCATAATATTAGATCCTCGGAATGTATTTTGGTGTTGGTCCAGGTTCGCTGCGAGAGCTGCAATCCCAATTTAATAAAACCTCCGCTTCAACCGCTTATTCAAATGTTTGGACCTTGCCCTGGAATCTCCATACACTGTTGACATCAGTTGTTCAACATGTTAGTGACAGTTTCCTGAGTCGGGGCGTAGCGCAGTCTGGTAGCGCACTTGAATGGGGTTCAAGGGGTCGGAGGTTCAAATCCTCTCGCCCCGACCAAAATGTATTTTAATTTTAACCGGTTATACACTTTCTGGCAACATAGATTTTGGCAATTTAGTGTTTTCCGGGACATCGTGACGAATAGGTGACGAGGCGGTTAACCCATTTAAAAGGTTAACCGCTTTCTTTTTGTGCTCCTGCGACAGGTGGGAGTACCTGAGGGTCATCGACATAGACTTGTGCCCCAGCAGTTCCTGGACATCTTTTAGATTCCCTCCCCTCATGATTACCTGACTGGCGAAAGTGTGCCGCAGGTCATGGAATCTAAAATCATCTATTCCGGCTTTTTTCAGAGCAGTTTTAAAGGACTTTTTAATATTCTTAACCGCCGCACCTTTATATGTAAACACATATTCTGATAGTTGATTTTGGCCATCGACAGGTTTGCCGTCCAGACCTATCACATTTTCACCTTTCGGATTCTGCTGCGCTTTTACCTTTTTTAAAAGAGCGACCATGTCATCATTGAGGGGAATTTCGCGTTTAACCTTGGTCTTGGTTCTGCGCAGATAAATAAATCCCCCTCTGATCTGGTTCCATTTGAGGCTCAAAATCTCCCCCCGCCTCATACCAGTGTTGATGGCACACATAACGATATTTCTAAGGTACTCCGGAGATTGTTTCAGCAGGTTCAGGATTTCATCATCATTTAAAAACCTGGATCTCTCGTTGTTTTCCTTGAGCATGAGGGACTTGCCTCTTTTAAAGGGGCTTTGCTCGACCATCTCCCATTCAAAAGCTTTGCTGAACAAATGGTGCAGGCAGGACATCTCCCTGTTAACTGTGGAATCTTGCCGAGGGGTACCATATTTTGTTGGTTTCCGGCGCAGATGATTTCTATAGGTTTCAAGATGAACATACTTTATCCGTCCAAGCAGGGTGCTCTCCCCGAAATAGTCCTTAAAATTCTGACAATAGTGCTCTTTGGTAGAGGATGAATAATTTTCAAGGTACTTTTCAACCAGTTCATCCAATGTTACCCTAAGATCCTTTTTATAATCCAGATAGTGCCCCTCAGCAATCAAAGACACTCTTTTTGCAAGTTCGGCGTCAGCTTCCTTCTTTTTCTTGAAGGCTATTCTGATTCTCTTGCCGTTAGGATCTGTATAATCGATCTGCCAAGATTTACCCCTTTTAGTAACTTTTGCCATTTGAATCACCCTTTGAAGGTGGCCTGCCGGGTTTTCTAATCGCCACCTTTTGAAGATCTTTTTTATCGATCATCCAGGCTTTGCCAAATTTCTGCGCTGGAAGACGGCCTACCTTTATAAGAGCACGGACCCTGCGCCCTGATACACCGAGAATATCCCCTACTTGATCAGTTGTCAGATATTTCATAATTCACCAATTTATATGTTTGAGTTTTCCTGTCATATATAAAATTTAACGGATTCTTGGTCCGAGCCGCATTCTTTAATATATTCATTGCAGTGTGGGCGTTTCTGGAATCAAAACCCGTGCGGCTCATTATTTCCTCCCGGGTCCATGCACCTTTATCTTTAAACATTGCCCGGATGATGCTCACCTTTGTCACTTTGGGCTTGTCATTTTTTGAGAGGATTTTTTTTATCCTTTCTATAGCTTTTGCTTTTGATTCGAATTTCTTGATCACCTTACCTTTGGTTTTTGAATTGTAAAGATCAGTGAGTTCTTTAATTGTCATTTTTTCGAGATCCATGGGCCACCTCCTTGGTTTATTGTGGATATATTTATAACTATACCAAATACGGAATAGTTTGTAAATCTCTTTTTTATAATATTTTCTATTAGTTATCTATATTCAATGACATTATTGCCGTAGTAGCGGTAAGCTCCTATATAAGAAAGGTCATCATAATTCGGTGGAATGCGATTACCAGGTGGATTCTGGATGCTGATGCATGTTGATCAAGGTATGAGCACTTGATTCCTGATCAAAGAACCTAATTATTTTTCAATGAATTTCAGGTGGTTATATATGATAAGTGGCGTGGAGTGTCGGAGATTTGGGGCTATCGGACACATGGAGGCTACCAGAGTTACCAATTATTTTTCATTAATTTCCAAATTTTTATTAAATTAATATTGGTATATTTATAAAAGCTCCGGGAAAAAACTGGTAACTCTGGTAGGTCCTCCATTCTGGGAGTTGGTTCGGGTTCCATAGGCAGTGTTGCCCGCGTCGTAGATCATTTGAAAAACAGCTCGAACGCCTTAGCGATAAGAAAGCCACAGGGAGGCGACAAAGTCCTTGGTCCTTGGTGCTCACCTATTTGGGAATATTCAAATTAGTTTAGGAGGGTGAACAGAGAACTGGCGGGATATAATAATAAGAAACGTAAAAAAAGTAGAATCGGATTTTGTATTCTGAGATTGCCGTCGGAATTTTTTCGCCCTTTTTGCATTTTCCTCTAAGGTTATGTCTTAGAGCCCAAACATCTTTCAACTTTTTTAGATATGTTATCTAATCTTATGGATTTTGTTATTTCACATAGAGGCACGTAGACTTTAATTTGGCAATGTGTAAAAATTTCCAAAATATGCCAAATTAGTGAATATTTAGGAGGTTAGAAAACTCAAAGATTCTTTTCTTCGAATATATGGGCTGCAGGTTCGAGTTCTGTTTATCGTATCAATTATTTCAAGGGGTTATGGGCCTATGGCCTTGAGCCCCTTTTTTATTGCGAGAATCGTTGTGAAATTCTTGTGAGAAAAATTTCCAAAAGCGGTTGACAAACAAGATTCATGTTATAACGTAATATTAACCATAATATTACGAGAGATTTTAACTATGCCTAAAACTAACGCAGAAATACAGAAACGTTTCCGCAAGAAAAAGAAGTTGGAGAAATATAAAGAGGAGGCGTTTAAAGAATGGCAACTTAAAATGAACTTCGGTCCTCGCCGAGAGACCCCAAGTCAAGTCCACGCTCTTCTGGAAAAGGCTGCAACACTCCCATCAGGTTGGACCGATAGAGATATTCAAAAGGCCTGGGATCGTATTAACAAACTCCGTATTGAGTTCATGCATCCACAAGATGAACTGAAGACGGATGTTCAAGAAGGTGCAGGTTGGATGATTAATGCTACTGAAGAGGTTCTTTCAAGGGCCCTATCAGATGCCAGGGAATCTCTACCAAAAGTAATCAACCTTTCCCGACATCTGATTTCAGCCTTGGAACTTTCAGCTCTTTCTAACTCTGGGCAGGCAGCTGCAATCATGGAGGCTGCCCGTTACGTAGGTCGTGCTGCTATGAGTTCTGGTGATATGGCAAAATCCCATGCCATGACCGTTTGTCATGCGTCTTTATCAATCAACAACGATCGGCCTGATTGGTTTATGGATTCTCTTGTGAACTGGCTTGCCAATCGTTTGGGCAGAGAACTCGTTCGCGAACTCGGAAAGCGCCTTACCAATGTCTAACAGGAGGACATGCTATGAGCCAGGTACATCTTGATACTTTTGGCCGCGAAGTCACTTGCACCTATCGCAGCGAGACTTACCGTGTTCGTGACAATGGTGCTGTTTTCAGATTCCGTAGAAACGGTGCTCGCCTAAGGCCGTTGGATGAAAAATGGACATTTGGTCGAGCGGACAAGAAGGTCGGATACATGTTTGTTTCATCCACACGAGTTCACCATATCGTAGCAACGGCTTTCCACAGCCCACAGCCGTCAAAGGACCACGTCGTCGACCACATTGATACTAACCGGCGGAACAATAGACCTGAAAACCTACGTTGGGTAACCCGGCTCGAAAACATCCTTAAAAATCCCATCACGGCACGTCGGATCGAAATTGAGTATGGCAGTATCGAGAATTTTCTGGCAGACCCTGATCGGTCTATCTCGGGAAACCTTGATCCAAAATATGAATGGATGCGTTCCGTTACAAAGAACGAAGCAGAGGAGAGTCGCAGGCGTCTGCTCGATTGGGCAAAGAGCGAGCGCATGCCCTCTGGCGGGATGCTCGGCGAGTGGGTCTACGGATCACCAGCCGATCAGAATGTCGAAGAACCAGAGCCTAATGATCTGACCGAGTCCAGAACGCCGGGCGCGGTCCAAAAAAACTGGAAGACCCCGTGCGAGTTTCCACATTGCCCATCAGAAATCGGTGCGAACGCGTTGGACGAATATCGCAAACACCTCAATAACGGAGAGGTCTTTTCACGCAATGATTTCGGCGAATCGATAGTTATATCCGCGAATCTTTCAGAGAGTTCGGAGACATTGGTGGTATTGTGCAATATTCCAAGCGGCGTCAAAGACTGGGCGTTTGCTCGGGTTTCAGTTGAAGACCGACATTTTGTGCATGAGAACTTGGGCGCGTTTTTCACCCCGGAAGGCGCAGAAAAGCAGTATGTCCTTGCGCGCGGGTTGAAATGGGAAGGCGGGGACTCGATCGACGATTATTGCTGATCGGCTTTATGAACTCTTTCTGCAAAAGATTAAAAGGCATGGGCCATGTTCCTATGTCGCAGGACATTTGAAAAATTACCAAATCATCTTATGCAAAGCAGAACGCTGGCCGCGCAACAAGGTCCTCGGCCCTCGGTGCTCTCCTAATTTAGATATGCTAAATTAAATTTAAACCACTTTATTTAAACCACTTTATTTAAATCAGAATGCCTTGAGAACTGGCGGGAAATAATAATAAGAAACGAAAAAAAAGTAGAATCGGATTTTGTATTCTTAGATCGCCGTCGGAATTTTTGTGCCCCTTTTACCTTTTTCTCTAAATACTTTTCTGATATATTTTTCCGAAAGGGACATTAAAGAGAAGGATTATCGGTTCCGCAGAACCTTGATAAAACATTGTTAATTGCAAGCTCATTTTTCATATGCTATGAAATTTTTATACGCCGTTTGCGAACGGGAGAAACAAGAAATAGTATTAATATCCAGCTTAATAAACGAGCCCTACTTATAATCCCTATGCTTTGTGTTTTTTGGTTGCCTAAAGACATAAATAAATACGACAGCTAAAATCCTCAGACGCAGTTGATGTGAATCAGAATTTCAAAAGGATCCGGTCAATCGGTGTTTGTATTTATGATAAAATTGATCCTCCCTTCAATATTTGCTGTTAATCTACGGCAGAAAACGAAAATGTTTCCTCTTACACACCTGGATCATCTTACACACCTGGATCATCTTCGATATTCGCCAATTGTTAATCCCAGACATGTGTGGCTATTCGCTAAAGGTGCGAAGGTAGGGTCTTTTTTATACGCCTAATAATCCCAAAACTGAAAAAGAGTGAGGATTAGACCTATGAATTGTTTATCTCTCTGAAAACTGGTCAGAATGTGCCCGACTTGTTAGAAATGCCAAATCTGAGCTTTTAAAAACCACAATAAGATCAAGATTAATTTTTTTCAAAATATTATTTTCTTTTCAGAGTCATTCAAATGGTTTACCAATTTAGAAATGTAAGTCCAGCCACTGCCAATGTGATGCGTGCAAATAAAAAAAGAAATACCAAACCTGAGCTAATCTTAAGAAAAAAATTATTCAAACAAGGTTTTAGGTATCGAATCCATTATAATAAGCTACCCGGTAATCCGGACATCGTGTTCCCAGCGAAAAAAGTTGCTATTTTTTGCGATGGTGATTTTTGGCATGGTAAGGATTGGGAGATTCGACAAAACAAAATCAAAACTAACCGTGAATATTGGATTCCAAAGATCAGTAATAACATTGAGCGTGATAAGAATGTCACAAAAAAACTTGAAAGCAGGGGTTGGAATGTATTGAGATTCTGGGAATCCGATATAAAAAAAAATATCAATGAAATTATTACAATTATAGAGAGGCAACTAAAAAAATGAACTGAAAAGCAAGGGAGGGGGTATGCCAGCCGTACCACCAAAAATATTAGTTAGATCTATATTAGACGCTATTCAACTTTCAGGGGGAACAGGGTTTTACGCCTCAGATAGTTATAGAACACACCCTCGCCAGTTTATATGCAATCATCACGATCAATCTTTTTCAATCTGGATTTATATTTGGACATTAACTCACGGTGGGAGAATCACACTTCCAGATGAGTACAGAATTCAAATGACAGCGGTCAATTCGCCACTCCCTTTAAATCCCAATGGTTACACGTTATTGCTTGGCTACTATCAAGATTTAAACGTCATGGCAGGTTTTGATTTATTGCGACATCGCACCTTTACGATTGGATCGCCGTCTGTTCAAATCCATCTTAATGCACTTACTAACGCTGTATCGAACGGTATGGGCTTCGCCACAAAAGATAATCAAGAGATTGCTGTTGGAATTAGACCCGATCGGAATGTCAACGCAAAATTGACCCCCTCCGACAACCGAATTTTGACCCCTTCTTTTTTTGAATAAAAATATCCCTCCCTGCTTAGACAAGTACTTTCATAATCCGTTAACTGCTTTT